>WSSedL1CaDRAFT_10000176_pt1 | contig 44466 bp, 41 predicted proteins | sample WetSurSL1Cattail_FD_9464 | JGI IMG/M metagenome (IMG submission 9464)
AGCCGCAGCCGTATCAGCCGGTGTAGCAGCTACCGCAGCCGTATCAGCCGGTGTAGCAGCATTTGCTGTGTCTGGAGTTGTTGTTCCGCCGCATGCGACCAAAGATACCATCATGACTAAAGCGATAACAATAGACATCATCTTTGCTAACTTATTCATTAAATTTCCTCCTTATTTTGTTGTTTAACTTCTGGACAATTCCTTTCGAAAGGTTACCGTAACGGTTACATTCTAATTATACAATTCCGGCTCCCTTCATTGAAGGGAATATTTTTCGTAGACAAGGAAAAAAATCGGGTTCGGTATAAACAAGAATGTATTAATTTTGCTACTGCCTTATGTTTTCAATATATTTGCTGGGAGCAAGCCCATAGTATTTCTTAAAACATTTTCCAAAGTAGTTGGCATCCGCATATCCTACTCTGCCTGCGACATCAAGTACCCGCATGTTTCCGCCGTCAAAAAGCTCCTTTGCCTTTTGGATTCTGAATTCAGTCAAATGCTCATTCATTGTAACTCCCGTATCCCTTTTAAAGATGAAACAGAGATGCGCATAATTTACAAACAGATTCCTGGCTATTTCTTCAACGCTGAGATCTTCGTTGTCAAAATTGTCCCTGATGTACTTTTTCACTTCTTCAATAAGCTTTGATGCTTTTGAGCTTTTATTTCTTTTAATGGTTTCCAGTGTGTACTGAAAAACTCCTTCGATCCAGCTTTCCATTTCATCTATGGATCTTTTTGATTGAATTTCTTCAACCACGTTCAACTGATTGTTCGGAAAGATATCTTTCAGGCTCAAACCTACTTCCACAATAATTTCCAGGCATACCGCCACCATTTCGATACATACCACAATAAGGATTTCATGATGAATATTTTCGCCGCGCATCTCCAGGAATATCTGCCTGATCAGCTTTTGTACCTCTTTCTCATCCGCTGTGCGCATATTCATCAATAACTGGCTTCGATGTTCACCGGTAAACAGGTTTCCTTTTATTCCGGATTCCGCCACAGACTTGTACAGGATGATTCTGTTTTTCCCTATTGTGAGCTTGTTCCTCAACGCTACCATGGATTCTTTATAGGATGCGGAAACATCAAACAATCCGTTTTTTTCATTTCCGACCCCTATGGTAACCGTAAAGCCCAAGTGCTTGCAAACTGAAGTCCGGATCAATTCCAGCCGGTTCTCAAAGAGCGGACTGAAGCCATTCTGGTATTCCATCCCGCTCATACCCATAATAATGCATATTCTGTCATCTCTGTCATAGCACATGTCAAAAACGAATTGCTCCGATAGAATTTCACTGGAAATATTAGAAACGGCAAATTTCCACAACTGCCTGTCTTCATCCTTCCAGCCGAGACTTTCTTCATAGTCCAATTCAATGGCAACCACTTGATAGTATTCTGAATGAATATGAATGTTCAGGTATTCCATCTTTTTTATTGTTTCTTCTTTTTCCCGTATGAAGCTTCCCTGGATCAGCTCATTGAGCAATTTATCCTTCAACAGGGGCAGGCTGTCCCTGACCTGATGCTTTAATCCGTCGATCTCAATCTTTATGCTTGTTTCCCTTTCAATGACCTTTTTGAGTTCGGTCAAGGAATTCATGAGTTCTTCCTCATTGACAGGCTTTAATATATAATTGTTCACACCGAGCTGAACCGCCTGCTTTGCATAGTTGAATTCACTATGCCCGGTCAGAATGATGATTTTGCTGAGGATTCCCTTATTTCTGGCATTCTGAACAAACTCCAGACCATCCATAATGGGCATATTGATATCCAGGATGATGATATCGGGATTCCATTCTTCCACCCTCTCCAGAGCATCCTTCCCGTTTTTGGCTTCTCCGCAGATTTCAAACCCAAGTTCCTTCAACGGGAGAGAAACCTTGAGTGCTTCCCGGAAATAAAATTCGTCGTCTACAATCATGATCTTCAGCATATTCTACCCTCAAACCATTACTGCGGGCAATCTCACAGTAACTTTTGTATATTCCGCAATCCTGCTCTCTATACTCAATCCGTATTCGTCCCCGTACAACAGCTTCAGTCTGGAATCCACGCTATGAATGCCGAAATCACTGTTCTTCATGCCGAAATTGCTGTTCTTCCGGTCATTGGGCGGTCTGTGAAGAACCCGTTCTATCTGTTCCCCGCTCATTCCGACGCCGTCATCAATCACTTCAATCTTGATAGCATTCTGCTCAAAATACCCTTTTATGATCAGCATGCCTTTAACCTCTTTTTCCTTCAGGCCATGATAAATAGAATTTTCCACAAGGGGCTGGAGGGTCAGTTTTGGGATCTGATACTTTTCCAGCTCCTCATCGAACTCCAGGCGGAAATCCAGATATTCCACATATCTCAGCTTTTGTATCGACAAATAGGCCTCAATCAGGCTCATTTCATCCTTGATCGAGATGATGTCATTTCCCTTACTGAGAGATATCCGGTAAAAACCCGCCAGATACCTTGCAGTCATCATTGCATTGTCCTTCAGCCCGAGCTTGATAAAGGATATGATCGTTTCAATCGTGTTGTATAAAAAATGGGGCTTGATCTGGGATTGAAGGAGCTTGAATTCATATTCCCGTTTTGCTTTCTGTTCCTTGTAAATCTGATCCAGCAGCCCATTTATCTTATCCATCAGGCTGTTGAATCCGTCACCCAACATTCCGATTTCGCCTGTTGCCTTCAAATCCGCCCTTAGTTTAAGATTGCCGGATTTGATCTCTTTCATGATGGTTACAAGCTTCAGGATCGGTTTGGATATCGTATAAGAGATCAGATAAGAGGCAACAAATGCTCCCGCCAGGCAAATCACTCCAAATATAACAATAAGCTTGGTCATTCCCTTGTTTTCATTTGTGATTTCATCCAGGGGGATGACGCTGATGATCTTCCAATTCAGTTTTACGAAATCCTGAACGGTGATCAAAGCCTGCCTGCCTTCAATCATTTGAATCAGACTCCTGTTTGAAACATCCTTCAGCTTGTATTTTCCCAAATATCTCTTTTCATCGAACCTCATGTATAATTCGTTTTTGTCCTGGGTAGATATGATTTTCATCTTGTCATCTACGATAAAGAATTTGTCATTTGGGTTCACTATATTATCCAGGTATATGGAGGCTACATCCTTTTCCTTCAAATACAGGATTGCTGTCCCCAGATTATGCCCCGTATCGAATCCAATTATCATTTTTGCTATGGCAAATACATTTTCGTCTCCGATGGTTGTATATCTGATTTTAAACAATCCTGTCCAGGTGGGCGTTTTGTTTTCGGTAATGGTTCGGATAAAACTTTCGTTAAAAACGGATCGGATACTCGAATTATCCACAAAACCTATATCAAAAAACTTCCCTTCGGATGATATGATACTGGCAGCAGCGACGTTGCTGACCGGCTGCACTACATTGCTGATCGCCGTTGATAATATTTTCTCCGTTTCAATGTTGCCGACGGAATCCAATTTCTTGTTTTTCACCAGCTCCAATTGGGTTTGGAGCCTGTTGTCCATTGATAGTATCCTTACATAGTTTTCCGAATTCCTGGTTAAATTCAAAAGACTCCTGTCGATCAGGGACAGTTCCCGTTCCGCATTTCTGGTTGCCTTGTCGAGGATGGCCTGATTGGATATCTTGATGGTCAATACTGCAAAGACGGTTAAAGAGGCCAGAAGAATTCCAGCATAAAAAATAAATATTTTTCTCTTTAATGAAATATTTCGAAAAGCGGACACGAAATATTGTACTTGTTTTCCTTGTTTCATCACAAGATCTCCAATCGCCGACCGTTCCTGTTTCTCATTCCAAAGTAAAAGAAGCCAGACTTGCGCTTCCCATACCCGTATACGTAAAATACAATGCCTGTATCCCGTCCGGAATTGCTATATCAGCAGCGTACTCTTTCCATATATTCGTAAAATCTACCGATATCTTTGCCAGAGCCATACCGTCCCAGGACGTTTTCACTTCAAAGTCGCCACGTGCATATCCCCGCACCTTGATTTTTATTTTTTGAATCCCTTTGCAGTCGAAATATTTGAATCCTGCTGTAGCGGAATCCTTCATATTGGCTATATAGCCGATTTCTTCATCCCCGTCTTTCCCGTCCTGGGTTATCTTTGGAAACTGGTTGTTCATCCAGGAAGAAGTCCAGTCCGTATACAATGATTCCTCCTTGCAGAACAGGTTGCAGGCCAGATACGCCGGGTACTCCCCACATCCTGCAAGCGGTCCCCCATTAGAACCGCAGGAGGTCATCTCCGCCTGCGGAATCGAACCATCCTCCATGATTGTAATGGGCTCTATGCAGCCCTGCCGGCTGAAATTCGTTCCATTGGTATGCCTGTGATAAAAAATATACCACTTTTCGTTCATCTCAACAATGCTGCCATGGTTGTTCCCGCCGTAAAACATCGGCTTTTCTGCAGGCTTGTATGTGCCGATATGAAGATCGCTGTTGCTCACAATAACCCCACGGTAAACAAAGCCTTTCGTCGGATATTTGCTGGTGGCATAACACAATTCATGAAAGACAACTGAGGAAAAGATGAAATAATAGGTATCTCCTTTCTTTCGTATGGAAGGAGCCTCAAAGAACTCGTGCCCTTCATACCCGCTGCCTTTGCTGTAAGGTTCGCTCGGCGCTATGAATACCGGTTCTTCGACAATAGTAAGCATGTCCGGCCCAAGCACCGTTGCCATCGGACCTTTTCTCGATTTGTCACCTCTTGCGCAAAAACCGGTGTAAAGATATGTCTTATTTCCCTCCGTCAATACTCCCGGATCAAACTGGGGCTGATCACCTGCTCTTTCTCCAAGACGCGTACCCTCCGGATAATGTACGTATCCGCAGAACTCATACTTGCCCGCAGGAGTATCGCAGACTGCCACCGATACAATAGAAACCTTGTCAGGAATATAGTACAGATAATACCGTCCATCCGGTCCTACCGTAACATCCGGTGCGTAAAGACACATGCTGCCGTCCGAATTCAACGGATCATCGGTCTTTTTATATATTACGCCTTCATATTGCCAGTCACCCAGGTCCTCAACAGGCGCCGACCAGCATACATAATCGTTCAAGCAATAGACATATCCGTTAAAACGGTCATGAGAACCGTAAACATAGACTCTGCCGTTAAATACATAGGGCTCTCCATCCGGAATATATTCCCACGATGGAAGGTAAGGATTCAAGCCCTGTTTTTTCACAATCATCTCCAGCACTCCTTAAAATTGTTTATAGACTTATCGTATCCTCCGTACCTTTGTATACAAACTCAATAGTCTTCCGAATTTGTCCGTTCTCAATCAATTTGATTTTAAAATGTTCCTGATACTTATATTCCCCACATGCCGTTCCGAAGATCAATGTTTTGGCCTGGTCATTATAGTTCAATGGAATCATTGAATAATTGCCTTCTTCGTAAGAATAGTTGTCTCCCTCGTCGTTGTACAGGGTGAATTCCCCGTCCTGCCCGCCATATACGAGGATCCCGGAGATTTCACCCCTTTTTTCATCCGCATACAGAAGCGGTTCGGATACCGGTACGATGGAACCCGCTTTTACAAATAGCGGTATGAGATCCAGGGTTGCTTTGCTCGTTATGGTTTGTCCGCCCTCGTAAGGAGTATTCGTCCAGAAATCATACCAAGCAGCGCCTTTCGGTAAATACACCTGTTTTGTCTTCTCAACTCCTGTAAGCGGCATATTGTTCGCCTCATAATACATAGGCTCCGTCACCGGACAGACAAGAAATGCCTTCCCAAACAGGAAGCTGTCGCCGATTTCCTTTACCTTTTCATCTCCTGCAAAATCAAACATCAGACTGCGGAGCATGGTGGAATGGTTTTGATAAACCTCCCCCGCCAGCGAGTAGATGTAGGGGAGCAGTTGATACCGCAGCTTGATAAACTTAAGGATCGTATCATAGAAAATGTCGCCCGGATTGCCGAAATTCCAGGGCTCCCTCGGAGTATCCGTGCCGTGGGAACGGAACATGGGCAGAAAGACACCATATTGAAGCCATCTTACATAAAGCTCCCGATATCCGCGATCATCCACGCCATCATTATAATCCCCGTCCCAGAACCAAAGTTTGTTGGGGTTTCCGCCGCAATTGCAACCCCTGTTCGCCCATTTATCCTTCACCGTGAAGAACGCTCCGATGTCCATGGTCCAGTAGGGCATGCCGCTCATGCAGAATTTGATCCCTTCCGTGATCTGCTTTTTCAAAGTGGACCATTTAGCGCTGATGTCTCCGGACCAGGAAACCGTACCGTATCTTTGACCCGAAATGTAGGACGAACGTGTGAGATTCATAACACGTTTCCCCTTGTCAGTTTTGCGCCAGTTCTCATATATGCCCCTGGAATGGATAAGGCCGTATGAATTCAGGCGCGTCCAATTCATATGCTTCTTTGATTCTTCAACGATCAATTGATAGCGCAGTTCATCCAGTCGTTTTGTCTCACCGCTCCAATCAGGATCAGAAAAAGGTTCGGAATTATCGCACCACCATGCATCAATTCCAGCCGAAAACCATTCCTCATTGCATTGTTTCCAATAAACAGCCCTCGCTTCTTCATCGTACGCATCATAGGTATTGGAATTTGGCAGCAGCAGCCCTCTCTCCTTCATTTCGAGATGATTGCTCCCTCCTTCCCACATATTGGGCCAGATCGAAACCATAAGCTTCACATTCTCTTCATGAAGCTTGCCCACGAGTTCTTTCAGATCGGGATATCTCTTTTTGTCTACCCGCTTTTCCCCCCATAAGCCCTCTTCCCAGGTATGCCAATCCTGAACAATACAATCGATCGGAATGCCGGATTTCCGGAACTTTTCTACAGTGTCGATCAGTTCCCCGGAAGAATGGTATCGTTCTTTGGACTGGATATATCCGTAGGCCCATCTCGGCAGCATGGGTGTTCTTCCTGTAAGGCTTCTCAAATCCTTTATGATTTCCTCGAAGGAGTCTCCCATAATGACATAATAGGAGAGCTCTTCCGTCGTATCAATGGTGAATGTCATTGCCCCTTGTTTGCAGTCAAATGTCATGGCGCTTTCCGTATCAAACAGTATCCCGTAATTTCTGGAGGATAGCAGAAAAGGAACAGCTATTGTCATATTTGACTGAAACAGATATTCTTTCCTGCCGTTATAATTATATATGCCATCTTCATGCTGTCCAAGGCCGTAGATCCCTTCCTCTTCCGTTATGGAAAAAGCAAGCTTCCCCTCATATGACTTACCTGCAGATTCCTGTCGGGCGTTCTCGATGTACGCCACCTGGCCGTTTGCGGTCTCCTTGTATTTCACAACAGGTTCGCCGTCTATGTAGTAGCGAAAGACTTCCTTTATCGTCAAGCGGTGGCCTATTTCCTTTAAAACGACTTCTCCCTGCTTATTTTTAAAATGCAGGCAATCATCGGAGGTGAAGTACCTGTCGGAAACCAAATCTCTCTGAGGCTTGAAATCTTCAGCAATAAGGTTGCTGTTTCCGGGTTCTCCCCCACTATGGGCATATACAACCCTTGTAATATTTTGAGTCAGAGGAATAATATGGACATACAAAGAAGAATGTTTTTGTTGAGTATTTATGCTGATCACTCCTGTACTGTTAAAGTAAGTCATCGAAAAATATTTCAGCAGAACAACCTTTTGCCTATATAAAATAGTTGCCCTTTTACTATAGATATATTAATATTATATTAACTTTATATTTTAAATACTTGCATGAATATGACATATTATAATATTATTTTAATATTATGAATTTAAGGCGAATGATATGGTTGCTTTAAGTCTGGAAAATCTAAAAGAACACAAGCAGCATGGTGACAGTATGCTGCCTATAGCACTCTATCCTGTCAGCCATAAAGCTGAAGGCAGTATTTTACCTCATCATTGGCATAACGAGCTTGAGTTCATCTTTTTCTCAACAGGGCAGGCAGTCTTTACCATTAATGAAGAGGAAATCACAGTCCGGGCCGGTGATTGCATTTTTGTAAACAGCGGTCAAATACATTTCGGCTTTTCCCGGACAGGTAATTCATCCTATTTTTCTGTTGTCTTTTCCTCTGAACTCCTTGCCGGTTCTTTCGATTCCTGTCGTAAGTATTTTGACAGCATCCTGTCCGGCGAGTTTAAAATGATCTCCCATTTCATGCCGGAAATTCCCGGTCATAGTGAAGTCATCTCGGAATTGAAAGCAATAATAAAAGAACTCACGGATAAAAACACTGCCTATGAACTGGCACTTAAAAGCAGGTTTTTTTCTCTTTTCACTACCGTGTTCAGGAATAACCTGTATATAACAGCACCTGCAACAAAAAAGAATCCCTTCCGCTCAAAAAAATATTATCTGTTAAAAAATATGCTTGGTTATATATCTCAAAACAATAATCGGAAAATCTCACTTGTTGAGATCAGCGAATTCGTGAACTTAACGCCCCAATACCTATGCAAATTTTTCAAAGAAATGACCGGTCATAATATCGTTGACTATATCAATCGTTATCGAGTAGAGAAAGCAAGTACTCTTCTTAAAGTCAGCAACTTGAGCATAACGGATATTGCTCTGGAATGTGGGTTTGACAATATCAGTTACTTCAATCGGGTTTTTAAAAAGCAAACTTACTGTACGCCTACCGAGTTCAGATCAAATACCTTTGATTAACGTAATTTACCTTCCAGGCTCCGCCTTTGGCCTCCAGATATGGCGCTAAATCAAGGCACATAATGTTTATGAAAGATGTGATGACAACTTTTTATATTCACCGGGTGTTTTACCCGTTTGACGTTTAAATATCCGGTTGAAAAACTTCAGGTCGTTATAACCTACCTCCAAAGCGATGTCAATGACTTTTTTTCCGGTACTTTGCAGAAGCCTGCAGGCTTCCTCTATCCTGATTTTTTGGACATATTCGGATACCGTTATGCCTGTATATTCCTTGAAAAGCCTGCAAAAATAGTTGCGGCTCAAAAAGGCCATGACAGACAGGTCTGACAGCTTGATCGGGTGCGAATAATTCTCCTTCATATAACGTATTACATTTTCCATTATTTTGCTCCTTTGGCTGTAAAGATTGTCACTGAGCTTGCCGTGTCTTTTGCAAAGCCGGAATATTGTAACCAGGAGTTCTATTACGTACGCCCTTAAAATTTCAACATATCCGTCTTCCTGCATGCTGTACTCTCTGAACATCTTCTCGTATAATTCCTCAACGCTGCGGTCATCCTCGTCCAGTATCCGGATGTCGGCCCGGTTTTCATTTTCTTCCGGGAAAAAAGAACGAAACAGAAAATGGTAGGTCAGGGTTGAAAAATCCTGTGAGTTAATCAGGGAGGAATCGATGAAGCCGGGCTTGAAAATACAGTTGTAAACATGGAGCGCTGGCTGCCGGGAGTCTTTCAGGGATCTGAATTCATGGGGAACATCGTAATTAATGACAAAAAGATCCCCTTTTGAAACGGTATACTCCGTGTCGCCAATACAGTGGATTCCGGTACCCGATAGAACATAGGCTATTTCAATAAAGCTGTGGGCATGGAGATGCTTCTCAGGCAATTCAATCGCCCTGTTTATAAAGACTTCCTCTCCCGGCCTGAACAATCCTTCTCCTGTGTCATAATACGCAATGTCCTTCTTTATGAAAATCACCCCATATCAATCTTAATATAGTCCCCTGTAAAAGGGAATAAGAAACCTTAAAATAATAGTAAAAGAATAGAATTGGAAGGTGGACTGGTTTATGCTGAAGCTGAAAGATTTAAGATGCGAATATAAGGAAAACCCGATCGGTATTGACGTCAAAAAACCGAGATTGAGCTGGATAATTGCTTCCGACAGGAAAAACGTCATGCAAACCGCCTGGCATATACAGGTATCCACAGATGACAGCAACTTCGCTGCGCCCATCTGGGACAGCGGAAAGGTCTGTTCGGATAATTCCATACATTTGGAATATCAAGGCCCGGCACTGGCATCAAGTACCCGTTATTTTTACAGAGTAAAGGTATCGGACAACCACGGCGATGTTTCAGAGTGGAGCGAGCCTGCATTTTGGGAAACCGGAATTTTGGACTGTGAGGAATGGACTGCCGATTTTATAACACCGGATGCAGAAGCAGATCAAAATGAATCCGGCCCGTGTCCTATGCTCAGAAAGGACTTCCAGCTATCAGGTGAAATAAAATCGGCAAGAATCCATGTTACAAGCCTCGGACTTTACGAACTCCGGCTGAATGGCAGCAAAGTCGGCAATGATTTGCTGACGCCCGGATGGACCAGTTATAAAAAACGCCTGCAATATCAAACCTATGATGTAACCGGCATGCTCCGGCAGGGAAACAACGCAATAGGCGCCCTGCTTGGCGATGGGTGGTATAAGGGCAATCTGGCCTGGGAAGGAAATCGGAATATCTTCGGAAACCGGAAAGCCCTCCTTCTGCAAATGCATGTGAGATTTGCGGATAATCGCGAAATGATATTGCTATCCGATCATACCTGGAAGACCAAAACCGGTCCCATCCTTGCCTCCGAACTCTATCACGGCGAGACCTATGATGCGGGGCTCGAGCTTCCCGGCTGGGATATGCCGGGCTTTGACGATGCAGGGTGGCGGGGAGTCGATATCCTGCATGTATCAAAAGATATCCTTGTTGCACAGGAAAATATACCTGTCAGAAAAATGGATGAACGCAAACCAGTCCAAATCCTCACGACACCCAAGGGAGAAAGGGTGCTGGACATGGGACAAAACATGGTTGGATGGATCTGTTTCAAGGTTCGGGGTCCCAAAGACGCCAGGGTCGTTCTGAAGCATGCGGAGGTCCTTGATCAGGACGGTAATTTCTATAACCGGAACCTGCGGACGGCAAAGCAGACGATTGAGTACATTTTGAAAGGCGAAGGAGTGGAACGCTTTGAGCCGCACTTCACTTTCCAGGGATTCCGGTATGTCCTGATCGAAGAATACCCGGGAGAAGCATTGCTTGAATCCTTTACCGGCATGGTCATTCACTCGGATATGGACGGGACCGGCACCTTCGAATGCTCCAATGAGCTTGTAAACAAGCTCCAGCACAATATTCTCTGGGGAATGAAGGGAAATTTTGTCGACATCCCGACCGACTGTCCGCAAAGGGATGAGAGACTTGGCTGGACGGGGGATGCCCAGGTGTTTGCGCGAACGGCCAGCTATAACATGAATACAGCCCTCTTTTTTCAAAAATGGCTGAACGATCTCAAAGCCGACCAGCTGGATAACGGCGGCGTTCCACATGTAGTTCCGCAAGTCCTGAAAGATACGGACCACTCGTCTTCCGGCTGGGGTGACGCGGCGGTGATCTGCCCCTGGACAATATACCTTTGTTTCGGTGATAAAAGGATATTGTCGAGCCAATACGAATCCATGAAGTCCTGGGTGGAATATATCAGAGCCCATTCGGAAAACGGGCTGGTCTGGAACAGCGGCTTCCACTTTGGCGACTGGCTTGCACTGGATTCAAAAGAGGGCAGTTACTTTGGAGCAACCCCGAACGATCTCATCTCCACTGCCTTTTATGCTTATTCTGCAGAGCTGCTTGCAAGGTCGGCAAAAATACTTCAGAAAAATGATGATGCAAAAAAGTATTCAGAATTGCACAGTAATATAGTTGCTGCATTCCGGAATGAATTTTTCACCCCCTCCGGAAGACTGGCTGTTCCAACACAAACAGCCCACGTACTGGCCCTTATGTTCGACCTTGTCGCTGAGAAGGATAAAAAGCGTACTGTAGATACACTTATTGGATACATAGAGGATAACAGGAGTCATCTTACGACAGGTTTCCTTGGTACACCCTACCTTTGCCATGTCCTGAGCAAATGCGGCCGCCATGATATTGCCTGCAAGCTGCTGCTGCAGGTTGAATATCCCTCATGGCTCTATCCTGTAACCCAGGGGGCAACAACCATATGGGAACACTGGGATGGAATAAAGCCGGACGGTTCGATGTGGAGCCCGGACATGAACTCCTTTAACCATTATGCTTATGGGGCGATAGGGGATTGGCTTTACCGTGTTATTGCAGGGATCGACACGGAGGAAAGCCAGCCCGGCTACAAGCATATCCTGATCGATCCGCACCCCGGCGAAGGGCTGCAATACGCCTCTGCCGGGCTGGAGTCCATGTATGGCCGGATCACATCGGAATGGCGGATAAAAGACGGTGAGATGTACTTGAATATTACTGTCCCGCATAATACTACCGCCACAGTAACGCTTCCCGGCGCCAGGGCGGATAAAACCACCGAAAACGGCAACAGCGTTGAATCCTGTGCCGGCCCGGACTATACAGAAAGTGACAAAGGCCTGACCTTCAATCTGGGTTCCGGGCAGTATTCCTTCTGCTATAGGATATGACACTACCCGGTGTTTCATCGAAATGATTTATCCCTCTGTATATATATCCTTGTTTAAGGCTATGTATACAGAGGGTACTAATTTATACATTTACTAATCTTGTGTCCTGCCTCTCAGGTATTATCCTTCCTGAGCTTTGACGGCGGATATCCCTCAATTTTCTTAAATACCTGGGTAAAATATTTGTAATCCTGGAAGCCAACCTTTTCTGCGATAACAAAATCATTATGGCATGTGGTTATGATCTGAGTTCCATAGCAATCGACAAGAATCTTCATCCCGGGTATGACACACTGCATATCAACTACGACACAATGATTTCGTAAGAAGCGGAACGCGGCAGAATTCCAAGCTCGCTCCACAGTTTTTTTCTTTCTTCCGGGCAAATACATCAAGCAGTCTTATATTTTTGTGATCCATCCTGCTGAGATCTTCGATCAGGATATCTGCTATTTCACCTGCAAGCTGGCTGTCTGTTTTATTTTCACTATCAAGCTCCAGCTTCTGCACCATTTCATGCAAGTGGTCGATTCCTTTTAATTTCAGGTTTATCTTACCTTCCGCGATTCCCTTTTGATTAGAAACATGAGATACCATAGGATAGCAGCCATGATCGCTAAGAAGATTTACACCGGCATGTCCAATATTACCAAGTCTGATTCTTACATTTTCACCTATTTCAACTGCAAGTGGAGTTGTTGTAAACGGGAAGCATCGTCCATTCATCGTAAAGAAATTAAAATCGCTGAGTTTCATTCATATCCACACCATAGAGTTCTTTTATAACAGCTACTGCATCCTGATTTATCTGCGGTTTTGTCTCAGTTCCCGCGGAATAGGCTTCAAAACTGTCCAAAGCGGTTAGTTTTGAAATCGCTTCGGCTATCTGAGAGCGGCAGGAGTTGTGAACACAAATAAATGTAACTTTAGGTTTTATCATATCATGCTCCTATCGTTTTACCTTTCCTAATCGGTAATCCATTTTCATCAAAGAACCTGCGTTTAAAGAATAGTGCAGCATTAACCAATGCGATCATGACCGGCACTTCAACCAAAGGACATATTACTGCTGTGAAAGCCACATCAGATGCAATTCCAAAAACTGCAACAGCAACAGCGATCGCCAGTTCAAAATTGTTGCTTGCAGCCGTAAAAGCCAAAGTGACTGTTTGATCGTACTTGAATCCTCCCCTGAAGGACATAAAGAAACTAACAAAAAACATGATTGCAAAATAGATTAAAAGAGGTATTGCTATACGAACAACACCACCAGGGTTGTTTATAATTTCTTCTCCTTTTGTAATGAACATAATTACAATAGTATAAAGTAAAGCAATTAGTGCAAGTGGAGAGATTTTAGGGATAAAAACCTTTTCATACCACTCTTTTGTTTTGATTCTGACCAGGCTGAATCTTGTTATGAATCCAGCCGCAAAGGGAACCCCCAAATAAATCAATACACTCCTGGCAACATCCAGCATGGATACATCAACTATCTGCCCACCCCATGAAAGCCCCAGCCATTTTGGCATAACAGTAACAAACACGTAGATGTATACAGTATATAATAGTATCTGAAATATGGAGTTCACTGCGACCAATGCTGCACAATATTCATTATCACCCTTCGCCAGGGTATTCCATACGATAACCATTGCAATACATCTTGCCAGACCAATTACAATAAGGCCAATTGCAAAACCCGGCATATCACCCAGAAACAATACCGCTAAAGTAAACATTAGAATAGGTCCGATAATCCAGTTTTGTACTAAAGAAAATGTGAAAACCTTTTTATTTTGAAAAGCTTTACCCATCTCATCATACTTTACCTTTGCAAGAGGGGGGTACATCATTATGATAAGTCCTATTGCTATTGGCCAGGATATTGTACCTGTGCTTAGGCCACTTAAGGATTCAGCCATGTCTGGAAACAGGTAGCCGCCAAACACTCCAATTGCCATAGCAATAAAGATCCATAGTGTCAAAAACTTATCCAGAAATAATAATTTTGATTTATTCACATTATCCATTGAATTGTCCTCCCTAAAATATTATCAATCACATATTCTTTCTTTTTTTGAGATCCATTCTTGTAATTTACATAGATCAGTTTTATATTGCTCCAACTCTCTTAAGTTTTCAAAAATGAGGCTGTCAAGAAATTTTAAGTTGTTGTTCTCTACAAGGGAATAGTATACCCACTGCGCGTGTTTTCGATCTTTGAGAAGTCCGGCATTCTTAAGATAGATCAAATGCCTTGATGCTTTAGCCTGTGATATCTGAAGAGCTTCCATAATATCGCAGACACACAGCTCTTTTTCATACAGCAGGTTTAAAATCCGTAACCGTGTTTCATCTGACAGAGTTTTCAAGACATCTATCAGTTTATCCATTTTACCACTCCTTTCAGTAGTCTATATGCGTATATTCGTTTAAGCGATTATATGTATATTATATTTCCTAATCCGAAAAAAAGAAACACTTAAAATAAAAAGAAGCCTGTCCGGCTTCCTCTCATTTCATATCTGCTGCATCTCCGCTCTATTGCATCTCCGCAGCACTCTTTGCAGTCTCTTTATTGGGGAGTATTGCAAGGATGGAAAGTCCCAATATTTCAATACCCAGCAGACTTACTTCTTCATTCTGCCTGATTTCATTAATAATACCTTGTGCCAGCTTTTCACTGGATTTGACTGCATCCCCAAGCTGTAGACTCTCAAGATGCTTCTTTGTCAGCACCTTGACGATATTAATAACTCTTTGCGGCAGTTTTTGTGGATCATCAGACACATAACCTCGTCGTTTCATGTCGTAGGTGTAATTAAGAAGCTGTGCAGTCTTTTTTTGATCTACAATTCTAAAGGTTACCTGTCCTTGTACAGTAACAGTCTGGAAATCAGATGTAACCTCTTCAAAGATGAAAGGTGCATCTACACTACCCACAGGAACAACAACAATCGAAGTTGTTGGTGCATAGTAATAAAACGAGACGCCCGAACCTTCCTTTACAATTTTGCCGTTCTTGTACTTTAATACATATTCTGTAGGCTGAAATTTAATAAACCTGAAACCAAACATAAGTTGACCTCCTTTTTTATTCACTTGTTTTTTAATTTTTTATATTATCAATCATATATTTCGGAATTTTTCCATAAAATGCTTAAGCGGTTCCGCCAGTTATACACGCTATGGTATCGCTGTCTCCGCCTATTGATATAGCTTTTCTTATTGCATCTTCATAGTCCTCGGATTCAAAAAATGCAATTATCGCCTGTGGAACAGAACCCCTGCAAGAAGAATCAAATTTATATCTTATCCTTTTATTCCACCCCCGCGACCACTTCTATTCCATTAATCATCATATTATACAATGCCATTGCATTCATCAGATCCCCGTTATGTGTTCCAAAATCATAGGTTTCAACCGCATCTACAGGAACTATAACTCTGGCTTTTTTATTTTGCATATTGAACCAGGTCTTTAGCGTTATAGCAAATTGTTGAACACATATATCTGTACAATCACCGGTAACAATAAAAGTATCAATCTTATGGTTTTGTTCAAACCATTTTTGAAATTCCTCTTCAAGAAATCCATTTGTAGAATTCTTCGGAATAAGCGCATAACCGCCTACTTCCTTTATTTCATCAACGATATCTCCCTCGTAACTTCCCATAATACAATGTGCTGGATATGCATCAAATTCAGGTGAAACTTCGGTATGGCAATCTGCAAATGTAAGCTTTAAAATCCCCAACTTATCGCACATCCTTGATAACTCTGTTATTTTAGGTATTAAGTCTTCAACTCTGGAGCTTTTTAAGGCTCCTTCCCTGGCAAAGCCATTTATCATATCAACAATCACAAACGCTGTTTTCTCGCCCTGTAAATCTTTCAATTGAAGTATTGGAAGCTTTGCCAGCATATCAAATATTTCTGCAAGAGTTTCAACACTTCTTTTTAAAAAATAATTTTTATTTACCATTCTCATATTGGTCATCTCCTCTCACTCAGAAACATTGGTCCAATTAGGGTTAAACCTGAATAATTTTGAAGGTCTATGGCCTGCATCCTTGGTATACTCATTCGTTTCCAACACCATGTCGGCTGTCTTCCTTCTGAAGTTAGCTTTTAATAGTTCCGTATCAAGAATAACTTCGTACACCTGCTGAAGCTCAGTCAGAGTAAAGAGTTCCGGCATTAGATTAAAAGCTATATCTGTGTACTCTCATCTGCAGTTTCTGATTGATTTCTATTGCCTGTTCCCGGATATTTCGTTCAGTCATATCAAACAACTTTAATATCTCTTTTTGAGTGGCTGTTACCACATGATCCAGGCGATAGTTTCCATCCGTCTGTCTAATCATTTCTATCTTTTCAAGTTCTTTGAGTGCTGCCCCAACAGTCATGAAATTTTCTTTCTTCTCACTCTTATTTTATTTTTATGTATAAAGAATTATTTGATAAATTTTAAGAGCAATATTTTTGGTATTTTAGAATTATCACGTGAAAATTGTGGTTCATATAATAACCTCAAATTAAATCCAGCATTTAGCATACAATTGATTGTATTGCTTAATGTTTTATGCCAAAAAGTAATCGGTTTCCCAAAATGTTCACTTAATATCTCTTCTTGATATGGACCTTCATTAAAATAGTCTTTAAATCCAAAACACGGATGCAAAATAGAAATTATAAATTCGCCACCTGGTTTTAATACACGAAAGGCTTCTTTTATAGCAGATTCAAGATTTTCTACTGCTACTAGACACATGGCTGACACAACGAAGTCAAATTTTTCATCTTCAATTCCTTCTAAAAAGCAAGCATCTCTTACATAGTATTCAATTTCGTCAGCCTGATTTTGTTTTAAAGCTTCATTAATTAAGTTTTCAGAATAATCTACTCCTACTACTATGGCTCCTTTACTTGCAAATAATCTCGAATATCCCCCTTCTCCACATCCCAAGTCAAGTATCCTTTTCCCATTTATATCACCAAGATTTTTTAATGTCTCTGGTATCAAGATATTTGTTCTAACTTGATTAAACTGTAAAGATTCTATCCATTCCTCTGAAGCATTGTCCCATTCATTTGAAATATCACACATCCGTTTTGCCTCCACCACTTATATGAATAATATAAAGCAAACACTTCCCAATCGATATACAACACAATATCAAAATTTTACCATGTGGTCAAATGAACGCCTGTTTCATCTTATATAAAAATCATTTACAGGTGTTAATCTCATATTTCAACTCATATTTCAACTCATATTTCAACTCATATATCTTATCTACTCCTTCAATATTAGTCTGACAACGATGAATGAACATTCTATTGCCAGCATTCCTGATTCACATAAGACACCGGCCTGGCATTACTCGCTCACCCATAATCAGATGATTTTTCTTAGGAGTTTTACATATTCACCGTCTTCATCCTCTCCTTTAAAAATCACATTTGTGAAACCCTTTTTTTCATATAGATGCCAAGCGTTTAAATTATTTGTATCTACCCCTAGAGACATTTCCTCATATCCGAGTCGTTTTGCATAATCAATCAAAAAATCTATAATAACGCCACCGATTCCCCGGTTACGGTATTCAGCCTTAACAATCATGCGAGAAAGATAAATTCGTTTATCTGGAATAGTGTAATCTGAGTCGCCTCTATTAAAGACCAGAGAGCCTTCTCCTATAAGGGTTATACTTTCATTGGCAAGCACAACTAGTGTGGCTTTCACTATGTCCGCCAGTTTGTAGATAGTGGTTTCGGTAATCGGTTCACTCTTGCATACTGGGTGAATAATAAGTTCCTTATGTTCCAGGGTCTTAAGAACTTTTATAAGATTTGGGATGTGTTCCTCAATCATATTTATATCGAGAACCGCATGTATAATTGCAGGATAATTATACTGTTTGATTGTATTGGTTTGTTCCTTAACATCCTGATTCTGTATCCCATATTTATCATACCAAATTTGCAATAATTGAAAGCCATTTTCTCTTGCGAATGTCACTTCATGTTCATAAGAGTTAAAGTATCTGGCCAGGCATCCTATTTCTATCATCACAACCACCCCCATAAATATAAAAATCCCCACAGAATCACTTGTAAGGTGACTCCGAAGGGCTATACCATTCGTGTAGGATTTTTATTCCCTATGCTGCTCACAAATCAATGCTCAAGCATACTCACTTTTCAGGTATTATTTCATATATTTACCATATTGTCAACGACTATTGTAACTACCTATCATTGAATTCTTTCAAAGATCATCCTTGCATATCGATCCCAGTTCAAATCATCAGTGTTTATTATCATTGTTGGTAAGGCAGACTTATTTGCGAAATCAATAAATCGCTGTTGGTTTTCAATATATTTCGTTATATCATCCTGTGTGACTACCTCATTTGTGAAAGTTGCCCGGTGTTTAAGCCGCTGAGCAGTATTTTCAGGACTCATTGTGCATAAAACTACTTGTGTGTTTAAATTGAGTAATCTCTGTTCGAGTTTTGCATACTCATCTGAAGACATGTCATTAAAACTGTTGGCATAATTCAAATGAAATCGTTCAAAAACAAAAAACAATCCTCTTGACCGACGAGAATGCTCGCCCATAGAGTTTGCATAGCTATTTAATTGCTCAAGCATTGAAATCCTATCCGATAACACTCTTAAATTTTCATCCCGGCTTAAATTCTTCAATTCACCATTAACCCAATTCAAAGTTTGTGAATAATGCTCCGTCAAGTATATTACATTACGCTCTGCATCGGTCTCTGAAAGATGATACTGCTTTATTGCATTAAAAATTGAAGTTTTACCAGAACAAGACTGTCCTTCAAGAATAATTCCCCGAATTTGTTTTAACATAGAATACCTCTTTATAATCACTTGCCACTAAAGGCTAATTTATTAATAAATGATTGACTATCAAGTTCTATGATTGAAGAATTGTTTATATTGAATTTCATTAAATCTTCATAAGGAGTATCTGTCAGATAGCATTGCAAGCACATTATAACCGCGCTGTGCGTTACAACTGCCACGTTATCATGCTCTTCATTTATGATTCTGTGTATCACTTCCAGAACTCGCACCAGCATATCCTGGTAGGATTCTCCCTTCGGAGGTCTTGTATATCTACGGTAACTATACCATTCCTCATATTCACAAGGGAACCTTTCTTTCACCTCATCCCAAGTCAACCCTTCCCATTCCCCTAATTTCACTTCTTCCAATCCATCTATCGGTATGTATTCCATCTTAATAGTCTCGCTTAGTATTTGTGCCGTCTTTATTGCTCTTTTCTGTTTACTGGTATAAATTTTTGAAAATTTATAATTAAGTTCAGAAATTTTTGTACTCAGTTCTTCAGCCTGAGCAATACCTGTCATATTAAGTTCACTGTCATAACTACCCTGTATTTTCTTTTGTAAATTCCAATCTGTTTGACCATGCCTAATAAAAAAGAGTTTCATAATTTTCCTCAGTTCCACTAATATTGAAGTTTGAACTATAAATTGCATCATTTTATCCTCAATAAGTTCATAATTTGGGTGTGCCGAGATTACACTCTATAAAGCTTTTAACGATAAATAACCGGGATCATATTCTAGCTATCTTTTTAATACATATCTGCATTCGCAAATGAAGCATAAGCATACCTGAAAGCCCTGGCTTTTTTACGAAGCAAGAAGAGCAGTTCTTTTGTGATGCTCTTCTTGCTTCTATTCTGCTACACGATGACTCAGACTTTCCTTTGCCAGAAAGTCTCACAAACAACTGGGTAGAAGCCAATATTGTAATAAAATTGCTGACTTGAACTGACGTAAGCGCGCTTGGCTCCAAGAGTACCGCAACGTTTCACAGCTTCAAGAACTGCGGCACGTCCAAGACCCATCTTTCGATAATTGGGATTGGTTGCTACTGGCTCAACGATAGAATTATCTCCATCCCGGTACCACATACCACAATGGGAGACAAACTCACCGTCAGGTGCCACAACAGCGGTCATGAGATGACGGTTACTATATGGGCTACTTACACAGTTGATACGAAATTGAAGCATTTCGTCATCCTCGGTAGGTGCAGCAGGGCCATGCTCGAAGCCATACCAAAGCACACGATTATATTTTCTCACATCGAATCCCTCATCAAAGCCGATGACGCGGAAGCCTTCAGGCAACGAATAGCGTGTTGTCTCCTCTGAAATATCCAGACGAGCGTTTTGAGCCCTATTCTGTGTTGGACGGAAGCCTTTTAAGAAGGCAAGCTGCTGCAGTTCAATATCGGAGTCGTCGATTAATACAGTTACCAAACCATCATGTGCCATATTATCACAGGTATAATCAAGCATTTCTGGCCTCAAGTGCCTATGCTCTTCGTCAGTACACAGTGAAAACGCATTTATATGATCTTCATACGGTGTTGCGGCAACTAGCTGTCCATTATCATACCAAAGGCCTATTTTCCCCAGTTCCTCAGCTTTATAAACATCCCTTGCTGTTTGCCATTCCAGGAAGACCCAGTCAAGCATTCCCGGCCTTATATTATCACGATTGATGCGGAACAAAAATTCGCTCAATGTATAAAAGTCCTCTGTATACCCTGTAATACCGGAATAATTACGGAAATTTGATGTCATTGGAATTCCCCTTTCAAAAATGAAATCCTTTCCACTGATGGGAAAAGGATATAAAAGACCACGACAGCAAACAAATAATATTAAGAGGCGGAAATGCTGTGAAGTAATCTGTTTTTCCCATCAACGAAATAAGATAGACATATTGGACTACCTAATGGTCGCATTGGATTTACACAGATTACAGAATCATCTTTTCACCCCTTCAAATTTATTCCATCTAAACATATCATCATTGAAATGTAGTGTCAACAGAAAACAGTTATTGATAAAAGTAAACTTATATGTTCATAGAATCAATGTCTTCCTACGTATTCTCGTTAATATAAGACGATAATTGGGGACAATTTACCACAACATTCTTGTTGAAATATTAAAGGTTTTGGTAACCTCGTTGATAGTCATCAATTTCATCCATCGGCTCCTTTCCAAAATTATTTTAATGGACGACACGACGTCAAAGCCAAGGATTTTTTGACATATTTTTAAATATCATATAAATTATCTTTGCTTGTATACATCAGGTTTTAGTTATTTTATCAAATAAATAGCTCTTCAAATTGCCGGTCTCTATGGTCACTTGCTGCATGGTATCACGATCTCGTACTGTAACAGTATCGTTTTCGAGCGTTGCATCATCTATTGTAACCGCATATGGAGTTCCGATAGCATCCCCCCTGCGGTAACGTCTTCCAATATTACCTGCATCGTCATAAGAAACCATAGAGTTCTTTGCTATATCTCTGTAAACTTCCAGTGCTTTTTCAGCATGACGTTTTTTTACAAGAGGAAGAATGTTAACCTTTATCGGTGCCAGAGAAGGTTTAATTTTCAACACCTGCCTTGTGTCTCCGTTTTCCAGATCTTCTTCCACCAACCCTTCAAACAAAACAGCAAGGACAAGTCTGTCCAACCCGTAGGTTGACTCAACTATATATGGAATATATTTCTGATCTATCTGTACATCATAATACTCCATACTCTTCCCGGAGAATTCCTGATGTCTGCGCAAGTCAAAATCTGTCCTGTTGTGTGTTCCGTTTATTTCTCCCCATCCAAAAGGAAACAGGTACTCAATATCACTTGCGGCCTTTGCATAGTGTGCCAATTTCTCATGCTCGTGGAACTGTAAATGTTTCCTGTCCAATCCAATATATTCGAAGAATTCGATGCCATAGTTCTTAAAGTACTCGTACAAGCCATCATCATCTCCCTTCTTACAAAACGTCTGATATTCCATTTGTTCGAATTCAATCGTTCGGAATGTAAAATTACCAGGTGTAATCTCATTCCGAAATGCCTTTCCAATTTGACCGATACTGAATGGTAATTTTGATCTCATTGTCCGCAGCACATTTTGATAATTTACATACTCGCCCTGCGCATTTTCTGGGCGCAGGTATATTGTCGCAGACGTATCCTGTGTTACACCGCGCTGCGTCGCAAACATAAGATTGAATTGCCTGATATCTGTGAAATTCGATTTACCGCATTTAGGACATGGAATTTTTTGTTCTTTTATAATTTTAAGCATTTCATCCTGGGTCATTGCATCAGCATTCAGTTCTGCATTAAAATTATTAATCAGGTTATCCGCCCGGTGTCTTGTTTTGCATTCTTTACAATCCAATAAAGGATCAGAAAAACTGTCTATATGCCCGCTAGCTTTCCAGACAGTAGAATTCATCAGGATATCCGAATCCAATTCATAGCTGTTTTCTCTCCTCTGAATAAAATAATATCTCCATGCATCTTTAATATTGTTTTTCAACCTTGTACCCAGCGGTCCATAATCCCAAGTATTTGCTAACCCGCCATATATCTCACTTCCCTGAAATATAAATCCATACCGGTCGCAATAAGCAGTCATTTCTTCCATTGTCACTTTTCTCATATCCTTGCCTCCTAATCATTTTTGACAAATAAAAAAGTCCGCTCTAAGTTATTTCTTAGGGCGAACTCATATTTTTAAGTCCGTGGTACCACCTAAATTCAGGTAAATCTGCACTCTGTCAGCACGATAAGATCTTTATGCTGCTTCCTTTATAACGGGGGAACCTCCGGTGGCATCTACTCGGAAAGCTTCCTTTCAATCCACAGTTCAAAAGCGCCTTCTATACCGCCGTCATAAAGATTTGCACTCTCCATCTTCTCTCTGGAATCAGGCTAATATATACTATTCCTTCTCATAACCTTTTAATATTCTATTTTCTAATAGAATATGCAATTTATAGTCTCCTGTCAACTATAAAATAATACGGATAACGTGTACCTGAAACTGATCCGTTTTGCTCCTAAAAGGTGAATTATGTATGGTTTATTTTTACAAATGTAACACGCACTTTATTATCATTCACATATGCACTACGAAGTTTTAACTACCAGATAAAATATAAAGTCATCATATTCATAATTATTTGTAATACCGCAGTCATTTTCTATCCTCTATATAGCAAATTTAGTATGGTTTCTGTGGTATCCTGTGCCGTCATATTGGAATTATCTACAATATCAAATTGATCATCATCAAAAACTAGAATATCGTAAAAATGCTTTATCCATTTTTCTGGCGTAATACTGGTATGGCAAGTTCTTATTTGGCAACGTTCTACGGCAGTTTGATATTCGGGTTTAAGAAGAATTAACTTGTATTTTATGTTGCGAGATTCAAATAGTTCTATAAACCTTTTAAAATCTTCCGGTAAAACAATATGAGACAAAACAATGTTTCTACAAAATAATGATAAAATATCGATTTCACAGGCAATTTCGCTAATCAATTGATTCCATTCATACTGTTTAGTCCCTTTTTTGTGCCGGAGCGATTGTATGGCACAATCACCATCAATGACAAGCCAACCCTTAACTGCAAGCAGCTCTGCAATGGTAGTCTTGCCGCTACCGCAAGTACCATTGAGTACAATGATATTACCACCATTACAAATATGAGAAACTACCACCTCTGTACCACATATTTTACAAGTGGGCAGTATGGGCGAAATACCTATGTTCTGCTTCCTCAAACTTTCATCGTATATCTTTACATTATCTTTTGTAATTTCACCACAGTTCGGACAATTAATCATAACTATCACCCGTTTCTCCAAATACAAATACTCCGAGTTAAAATTTCTTCTATAAAGCTTCGAATTCTTAGTCTAATAATGATATGTACAATGCAGTCTATTTTCTCCGCCCGGCTGTCAGAACTATCCTTTCAATTCCTCGAGCTGTAGGGTACAAAACTCCTTAATATCTCTTTCCACACCCTTCTGTAAACAAAGTGAGAATAAAGCCGCTGCCTGTTTCTTGCGGTTTAGCTTCAAATATGCTTTTCCGGCGTCTACAATTCTTTCCGCATCTTCCTCTTCCCATGTATGGATGCCTTGAGATGCCGTTTTCATCGATTAGAATGTCCCAGTAATGAAGGAAAGCTAGTCTGACAGGAACATTATCAAATGTAGCCGGCAATACCAGGAGGGCTTTGTATATCTCTTCAAAGTCATTTGTTCTATTTCCATCCGACCACTTTTTGACTAATTGAAACAGTAATTTGGAATTTACAATTGAAGGTGAATTTTCTCCGATGCTTTTTATCTTATCCCTGATATGATTCAATTGAGAGATTAAGGGATCGCTCCTCATCAAAGGTCTTGGGATTTTTTCAGCATCCTTTATGCAGAAATTTAACGACTTCCACCATTTCTCCCAACTATCTATTCTTATATCGCTGATCAGATCAAAGAGATCAATTGCCCTTTTGGCAGCCTTGTTATCCTGCTTTGACAGCCAACCAATCCATTGTATCAAATATTTCCCGAATTTTGCTTTTGGAATTGGGGGCATTGAGTCACTTCTCTTTCTTCCAAGTGCAGTATCTATCTGACAAGAATAACTGACACCCTGTTCCATTGGCACTGTATAAATTCTGTTGTCGGCTACCCTGGAAGAAATTGTACTTATCCTTTTTTCGCCGATATCAGTGGAAAGTCTCCATAATCTTACTATTACAATTAAGCCATCTGAAGTACCCAGATTCCTGCAAATACCACTTACATACGTAATATTATTTTCCAGCCATACTAATGCATCCAGGAAGGATTCTGGTTTCAAGCAGGTGATCCAGGACAGGCTATTTATAACATGTGTTATGGAAGGATTGTTTAAAATCAGCTTCTTATAGAGTTTCCTCTCTGCTTCTCCAAATTCGGAATTTATGTATACAAGGGACTCAGGCAGTGGGATTCCGGAATGAATAGGCAATTTCAATATTTCCAAAAGATTTTTATATCGGTTGCTCCATTTGCTTACATCCCCGACAATTGCGGGCAATGCTTTCTGGAAGTCCCTGACAAGCTTATTTATCGTAAAGGTTGCATTATGAATGTACTTCCCTGTAATTAAGATGGTTTCGGGCTCTTTCTTTTCAGGAAATGAGACCCAGACTCTTTCAGGATCAGGGTATCCTATAAAAAGATCAAGATCCCTCTTAATATACATCCTGGCTCTGCTTACGCCATCTTTTAATTTTTTAGGTTCCAGGGGCAACATCCTATTCCAACTCCTTAAAGATAATGTTTCTTTAAAATATGGTATCATCCAGCAGTGAATTTTCATTATAACACTTCGAAATAATTGAAGTAGTACCGCCATTTTTCCTTGGTGAGCCGCACGCGGTGTCTATCAAAAATACCTCCATAGTAATAGGCTAAAAGTATTTACTAATATGATGGTGAGTAAATTCTATCAATGTCGGTATCCAAAACAAAATCAACTTTTATATCTTCTGAATAAGTTATTTGTTCAAAGTTATGAAGTCTACAAAAAACGTTAGGAAAGTCTTTGGACTCATAGGTAATTTTTTTTGCCTGAAGGTACTTTTGCTTCAATTGTTGTTTAGTACATTTTATACCTGTAAGTAGAACTCCATAATGAAAAAACCCTTCAATTTCAATAATCAAAATAATCACGACTATTTGCTAATCAGTCATATAGCTTAGATTTATAGTTCACTGCATTGGAACTATTGCTCATTTATATTATCAATATTTTCCCATATAGTCAATTTTTCAGACGAAATGCAAGTCCTTGCTGTATAAGGGGTATGTAATATGGATAATGTGAACCATGTTTTTTCATTTAATCTCTAGCCCAATCAGCATTCACTTGATTGAAGTTTCAACTGCCGGCTAATACGCTCCTTTACCTGGGAGAGAAAATTCTCCGGTCCCAAAACTTTTACTACTGGTCCGAAACTTAAAATGCGAATCAGCAGCTCGGTTTCATCTGTAGGGTCAAAATTGATGCGGCAGGTGTAAATATCCCGGTCTTTATCATACTCCGTTTGCCGTTCAAAAGAGGCAAATTGCAGCATACACCGCTCTAAAGCATTGCGCTCTTTTGATATTTCCAAAACCACAGGTTCATTGCAGAAAGATTCTTTATAAAGTGCATCCAAATCAACAGAAATATCAAATTGATTTTCTGATAGCAGAACAGATTTTATGCGTCCAAGATTTAAAGTAATACGTTCAAGTTTGTTATGACGACGGTTGAATGCGGCACACAGCAGCCTGAATTTATCGTCACGCGCCGAATAGCAGATTTTATACGGATGATATTGCCGTTTGGTTCGTCCACCCTTACTGCCGTCATATTCGATAATTAGGGGTTGATGTGCTTTGCAAGCACCGGCAATGGCTTTAAATCGGGCAATATATCCATCATCGTTGTAATCATCACCGTCAAGATGCTTGTCATATATATGAAAATCATTCTGTTCATACAATAGTTGGATATTATTCAGCGATGCACTTAGCGCCACTATTTGGCTGTCATTTAAAAACAATTTTATACGTGGATCACTAAGCAGTGTCTTTAACCATGATTTTTCAAGAGTGGTTAAAGGCCTCTTTGTTTCGCCGGTGAATTTTGAAAAATATTTATTATCCCTTTCCGTAAGCAAACTCCATTCGCCGGAAAAGAGTGATGGCAGCAGATGAAAAGCTGTATCATAAAAGCCGTGACCGGTAACAAGTTTTTCAATTTCAATTTTTGATAAGCCATTCTGAGCTTGTTCCAAAATTTTAGCGACAAGAGTAAAATAACAACCATAAATTTCGGAAAACAGTTCCATTACTGCTCGCCTCCGATGCTGTACATTTCTGCCATTTGGTTCATATCATTGTAAAAGCGCTTGATAACAAGCTCGTTTGTTCCTTCGAGTGCGAGAATGCGCCCAGTGAATGTTTTAATCCACGGTGACATATCCGATGAGTCAAACATCTCCTTAGTATATAGAAAAGTGTTTGTTCCAAGGCACGTAAGCTCACCACCCTGCCCCTCTCTCAATATGCGATGGATGATATATTGCTCACGTTTTTCATCAATATGCAGCTTCATACATACAATTTCAGTACGGTGCTCACCGCCAAAGCTTACCCCCCAAACCTTATCAAGGTTATTCCCCAGCTTTTCTCTGAGTTCTGGAGCAGAATCAATTACCTCATTAGGTACAACCGATTTGATATAATCCAAACGATAATTAAAAAAGCGGCGTTTTCGGAGCGAATACATACAAACATATCGCCGTCCGGTTGTAGCGCTGACAAATATTTTCAGTGGCAATGCATGAATGGTCGTGGTATTTCCGCTTCGTTCGCTTTGATTTTCAAACACCACAGACTGATTTTTTCGAATAACTGTAAGCAAATCAAGCAAAATGCCGTCCTCAAGAGTGTGTGCGATATAGTGATGTTTAAAAGCAAACAGGTTATTTTCAACATTTTCATTGTCCAGAATAAAACTGCCGACTTCGCCAATTGGAGCGGCTCCCTGAAAAAACTTGATTGCATCAAGTAATTCAGGTGTAATGTCAACAGTTTCCGGCGTAATTCCATAGAAAAAGGCTTTCCCTTGTTTTTCGCAAGTCAACATGCCGTGATCCACATACTCATTGCACTTCCCACGGATCGTCTGAGTATCAAATGCAACACCACTTTTTTCACAAATATAATCGGTAAGTAAGTCCACAGTCATTTTCCTGTTTTTCAAAGCGTCCAAAATATAAAAATGCAACATAATATCATTTGACGTGAAACTTTTAGATTTCCATGCCGCAAACAACGGATTAATCGGAATTTTAGAACTGTCCACTGATATGAAGGAGGCTTTATTGCCATCTTTGTAATCCCATTTCATATATTTTTTCAGATAGCTCTCGCAACGGCGTTTTTCATTATCATAGGTTCGAGCAGACTTCCTGTCGAAATCAATGCGCGACTTGAAACCATATACATAGAAATCTCGCATATAGTCCCTGATTTTATCAAACCTTTTTATCAATTCTGAAAATTCGGACATACCTCTCACCCATAAACATTATAATGATTCTCCATCAAAAAATCAATTTCGCAAACTTTTTTAAATGAAAGCATGAGAAATTCCTGATAAACTTTAGCCATGGAAAGGAGTTGAACACAATGTTTGTAATTTCAAACGAAAACACAAAAGTGCCAATCAAAATTTGGCTGTCAGATGAAAACAAGATTGAGGAAAGCTGCCTTGAACAAGCATATCACCTCGCCAATCTGCCATTTTTACATAAATGGGTTTCGCTAATGCCTGATACACATACGGGGATGGGAATGCCAATCGGAGGAGTAATTGCTACAACCGGGGTTATAATTCCGAATGCTGTCGGTGTTGATATCGGATGCGGAATGGCTTTCGTTGGAACTGATATTAAGGTTGCTGAAATTCGTGAAGTGATGACCGGGAATGGTTCACTACTTCAGGGCATTGTTGGAGATATCCTAAGAAATGTACCAGTCGGCTTTAATCATCATAAGAATATTCAAAGTTGTACCACTCTTGATGTTGCTCTTTTGAATATGGATAAATACGAAGCTAATCCCGAGCTTGTAGGGCAAATTGATGCTGGATATTATCAGATTGGTACACTCGGTGGAGGTAATCACTTTATTGAGTTACAAGAAGATACTGAAGGCAATCTCGGTATAATGATTCACTCCGGCAGTCGTAATTTCGGTAAACAAGTATGCGACTACTTTCACAAAGTCGCCCGTGAGCTAAATCAAAAATGGTATTCCGAGATTCCAGATGAATGGCGTTTGGCATTTTTACCGATTGACATGAGCGAGGGCAAACAATATATTAACTGGATGAATTTGGCGCTTGATTTTGCCTCCGAAAACCGCACAAAAATGATGTATGCAGTTCGTTCAATCATCGAAAAATGGATTGGCAAACACACAAATATCAGTTTTAACTATACTGATGAAATCAACTGCCACCATAATTACGCTGCGATTGAACATCACTATGATAAAAATGTATGGGTCCACCGTAAAGGGGCAACCAGAGCACGACTTGGTGAAATTGCAGTCATTCCAGGCGCGATGGGATCATACAGCTATGTGGTTGAAGGTCTAGGGAACGAAATGAGCTTCTGCTCTTCCTCACACGGAGCGGGCCGTCAGTATTCACGTAAAGGTGCAATGCAGAATTTTTCCGTCGAACAGGTCATGGTCGATTTGAAAGAGCAGGGCGTTATTCTCGGGAAGCACAACAAAGAAGACATTGCTGAAGAAAGCCGCTTTGCATACAAGGACATTGATGTGGTAATGGAAAATCAACATGATTTGGTTAAGCCAATCAAAAAGTTAAAGACCATAGGTGTGGTCAAAGGTTAGGTTTTAGGGTGTTACAGCCTTATATACAGCTGATTTATCCTGTGCTAAGGGGTCAGAATTCCTTGCGGTGCCGTAGCGGTTAGCTTCACGGTATGCCGGGTAGATCAGAAAAACGACAGTGTCGGAGGTTCGACTCCTCCACCCGTGAAAGGGTTAACTCAGTGGGTAGAGTGCGTTTCAAATGGCAAGCGAGCAATCGCCGAGGTTCAAATCCTCAATCAGGAAAAGACCTGTCAAGTCTATTTACAAATGGTCAAAATCAAAAACGTCCCGCCAAGGATAAGCAAATCCTGTTATCTTTTGCAACGTTTAGTCGGCCAGTGGTGAAAAGGATACCGTTTATTTCAGAGTTGTTCCATAGCATTCAAAATAATAAATGTGCACCGTACAGTGATGAATAGACTTAATTTTCATCCCGCAGGAAAACGTGGACGTTTTTGATGGAACCCAAAATTAAGAGGAAAGAGGGAACTAGAATGAAGATTATTATTAATGAAAACGAGCGTGGCTTTTTAATTAAGAATGGTACATATCGTAAATTGTTGTTATCTGGAAAACATCATATTTACAGGCAATTCGGAGAAACCTACGCACGCACTGAAGTTGCAAAGCCTGTGCAGGTTGCCAATGTAGATATCGCTGTACTGTTAAAAGATAAAGCATTTGCTGAAAGTGTTACAAGAATTGATGTTTCCGACGGATTTATCGCCATTCACATGGAGGACAGCAGAATAACAGGTACTTTACAACCTGGAACATATTGTTTCTGGAACTGCTACCGCACTCACAGTTTCGTATCAATCGATATCTCAAAGCCCGAGATAACCGAATTGACAAGTGAGCAGCTAGCAGCTGTACCTCGCAATATGTATGGAAAAATTGAAGTACCGGAGGGTGAAAGCGGCTTGCTGTTCTTTGACGGCAAGTTAGAGCGCAAACTTGAAAGTGGCAGCTATTACTTCTGGAATGGCATGATAAAAATCACTTGCCAGAACATTGATATGCGTGCACAACAACTTGATATAGCCGGTCAGGAGATTCTGACAGCAGATAAAGTATCGCTCAGACTTAACTTCGTCTGCACCTACAAAATCATTGATGCAGTCAAAATCGTCAGCGAAATCAAGGACTATAAAACTCAGATTTATACGTTAACACAGCTTGCACTGCGTGAATATGTAGGCAGGTTCCGTTTTGACGAACTGCTGGAGCAAAAAGATTCCATCGCTGCTTTTGTTTTGGAACAGTTAAGGGCAAAGCAGGATGCATTATTTGTGGAATTTTCCGATGCCGGTTTAAAGGATATCATTTTACCCGGTGAAATCCGTGACATCATGAATACCGTGCTGATCGCCGAGAAAAACGCGCAGGCCAATGTGATTGCTCGCCGTGAGGAGGTTGCATCTACCAGAAGCTTACTAAATACTGCTAAGCTGATGGAGGAAAATGCTACACTTTATAAATTGAAAGAGATGGAATATCTTGAAAAAATCTGTGACAAGGTTGGAAACATTTCAGTTGGTGGAGGGAACTTACTGACCGAGCTGCGCGGGATATTGAGTTCGAAATAAATGTTCAAAATGACATCCTTAATCAAAATATCAGGACTGTTTCTATGCCAGCAATGGCAAAGTGAACAGTCCTGATCAGTTTTCAAGGAACTTGTCATTATTAGCCTAAAGGTAATTCGTGGATAAGCTTTCAGTACTGTTCCCGGTTCACGCGCAACCGTTGGAGTAACACCGTGAAGCTTCTGGAATGCTCGGGTGAATGCATCCGGAGAATCATAGCCATATTTCACTGCAATATCTATGACTTTTTCCTGAGAGTTCTGAAATTCTTGCGCTGCCAATGTAAGCCGTCTCCTACGTATATATTCTGCCAATGGAATCTCTGTTATAAAGGAGAACATTCTGTGAAAATGATAGCTTGAACGCATTGCCAGCTTAGCTACTTTATCAAAATTAATTTCACCATCCATATTTTTCTCAAGATAATCCAGGACTCGATTCATTCGTTCTAGCCATTCCATGATCCATTCCGCCTTTCCCTATAAGAATACAATCATTATAGGTAATTCACCCGACTTTTCTTGCAATATTAAGCAGGTATGCTATGTTCAATGTTGTGAATAAATGTTACACATCTTTTTATCATTATGATATCAATGTTTTGGGAGAATATCAAAGTGATGAGAATATTGTATGCCTTATGCGTCGGGTGAATCTGGAAATGTCTGGGGAAAGGTTTCTGTGGAGCTTGCAAAATAGTATCACTGATGCCACTCTCATTATATACAAATGGTAATATGGCATTTACTTTTATTCCTTCGGGTTTCACTTGAGACAACAACACAATTGACTTCAAGGTTTTAAGAAGTGGAGCTTTTCCAACCACTCTATTGTTATCATCAATGATGTTTGACCCGTCCAATCCTAAAATCAAGTCGCTATATTCATCTTCTATGCTTCTCTTACTTTTTAGTTCCTCATAAATAAGCTCAATATCTATAAAATAGCCTATGTTTTTATTATACACTTCAGGGTTTTTGACAATCGATTTTACCGTTTTCATCATGTTTCTTGCAGAACCCTTACTCTCATTTTTAAGCAAGTCTTTCATGTAGGCAAGTTGAAAAGGGTAAAAAGGGTATGATGCAACCATATTAGGAAGTTCTATCTTTCCATCTTCTCCATCTGATAAATAGGCGTGTGCAAAGTGGTACTTCATTTTATCAATATTTATATTCTTTTCAATTTCTGTTCGACTTTCATCAGTTTTTGAAAGATATCGGTTCTTAACTATTCGAACCATTTCTTCAGGTAATAATATTTGCTCCTGTCCAAATCGGTGAATCATTCTTTCAGCAGTAACTGTTGTAAGTAGTTTAGTTTTTGCTTCAAGAGATGTTACAACAAACCAAATATTATTGTCTAATAATTCAATAAGCCCTTCAAACTTGCGAACTTTGTCCCCATCGTCCAAAACATCTAATATTTCATCAACAAATATTAGCATCCTTTTCTTTCCTGAATCCTTCAATATTTTTTGCAAAAACTCACTTACATCTCTTGCTGAGTATTTTTTGCTTTCTTCAAACGGTAATCCCAATTGGCGAGACACTTCTTTTGGTAAACAATCAAGTAAGTGCTTCAAAAGATGACGTAGTGAAAAAGAAGTGATCATGAGCTAAACTGAATTTAATAATTAATTCAGGAGGAACCTTATGAATCAGAAATCACTCGAGCTCTGGAAGCATAGAATTGCTGACAGGAAAGTCAGCGATCTGAAAGTTACCGATTGGTGTGAGAAAAATAATCTAACGAAACATGCTTAGCTGACAACCATGTGGAGCTGCGAAAAACCGATGATAACAGTAAGCCCCGCCGAAATACAAATATGAAAATAGAATCTGTAGATGAATACTTTTTTGTATATATCCGTGATGTAGGTCTTTACGGTATGGTAAAGGCACAGCATCAGGAATGCTCGCAGAAAAAAGATGCTTATGATTCAGAAAGCAACATCGCATAAAAAATATACCGAAGTAAAGGGTTGTGGTTTACCGCCACAGCCTTTTACTTTACAGGAGGCGTATATGGAGAATTTATTTGTTATGAAAAAGCTTGAAGATACGGTAAAGCTACTTGAAAGCAGCATTACCGATATGATGAAGACGAAGGAAAAAGCCACAAAGCTTGAAGCAGCCGGGGCAAAGGACAAGCTGCCGGATATGCTTCATGAGCTTTCCATGATGAAGGAAAAGCTGTCCGAGCAGATTTCCAGCCTGCGGTTTTGTGTGCTTGAGTTAGAGTTGCCCAAGGTGGCTGACTTTACAGGCAAAATCATGGATGCTCTTGAACGGTTTGATATCCATGTGCCTGATTATTCAAAATTCTTCAATGCCTTTCAAGTCCTGTTCAACCAATTCAAGGACCTGCAGGCATTGGACACACAAGCAGCAGGTCGCTTCATGAATCATATTAAAATGGGTTATTACCCGACAGACATTGAGAACGTAAGCCTTATCAAGCAGTCGCTTGTATTTCCTGAAAACTCCATCAACATCCTTGATCCTTGCTGCGGCTGTGGCCTTGCACTGCAAAAGGTGGCTGAAGGTATGAATGTTCTGACCTATGGAGTGGAACTGGACGAAATACGCGTGGAAGAAGCAAGAAAGCGGCTATATCGCATAGGGAAAGGAAGCTTTTTTCATTCCCGTATCAGCAACGAAGCCTTTCACCTACTGTTCCTCAACCCACCGTATAGGTTTAATAGGTGGTTCAGGACTGCTGAACGGCCTGATCGAATGTGATAACCCTCATATCCTCAAAGGACGGATTATAAAAGAAACACGCCAGGATGTGAAGGAATCGGAAAATGGTAAAGGTAAAAAAGGTACTGTTTCTGAAATGACAGAAACAACAGTAAATAAAATGGTCTTCAACATCCTGACTACGGATGGCATGAAAACACTGGCTTAATAATTTGAGCCTGTCTAGCAGTAAACACACATCAGACAGGCTCAAATATCCTCATTAAAACAAAGTATTTTATAGTTCTTAGTACCAGCAAAGTATACGCAAAGTGGATTTCCGGTTTTTCTATAAAAAAAGCGGAAACTGTGTTAAACTAAAAGGGTATAATATATACAAGGAAGTGATGTATTGTGAATAGTGTAAGAAAAATAGAAATTGAGGTTCCTGAAGAACTGTTTTTAAACCTGAAGCAGTCCGATGAAGAGTTCAAAAAGGAACTGAAGCTGCTTATGGCTATCGATCTATATAAAAAATCCAGGTTATCTCTTGGAAAAGCAGCAGAGCTTTCAGGTTTTTCCAAACTAGGTTTTATTGACATGTTGAACTTTCGTGGAGAACCCGTTTTTGATTATTCAGAGGATGAAATAACCCGTGAACTGAAAAACATAAAGAGTCTTGATATACTCAAAGGAGATGGCAATGAAGGTCATATGTAATTCCACACCGCTCATTTCCTTGTCCAGTATTGGACAGTTGCATCTCCTTAATAAGTTATTCGGTGAAATCACTATTCCAGAAAAGGTCTTTAGTGAAGTTGTCGTTGCAGGTTCCGAAAAATATGGTTCATCCGATGTTAAAGAATGCACATGGATTAAGGTAGCCAAAACTGGTGATACCATATTAAAGAATTATTTGATGCAAACACTTGATGAAGGTGAATCAGAGGTTATTGTACTTGCTGACGAGTTGAAAGCCGACCTCGTTGTTATAGATGAAAGGCTGGCAAGGAGTTACGTTGAAAAAGCAGGTATAAGGCTGATAGGTACTCTTGGTATCCTGGCAAAATCTAAACTTGAGGGATATATTCCCAGTACAAGAGATTTAATTCAGGAAATGCTTTCAAAGGGTATCTGGTTCAGCAAAACACTGGTTAACCGTATATTGATAGAGCTTTCTGAGGAACCGTTATAATTATCATCAGCTACCATTTGAATTGATAAATTCTTTTAAGGTAGGAACAGCAAATATGAATGAATTTATAAAATGGCAGAATGTTAAAAATTCAATGACAGCCTTTTCTATTGAAGAAAGAATAAGGATTGATTTACTTACAGATATAATTGCCATAATTATAAAAAGGAAGCAAGAACTTGGTATTTCCCAAAGAAAGCTCGAGAATCAAAAAACTCATTGAACAATTCACGTATGAGTGCTAAAATATAACTATTAAGGTCAGTTTCTCAAGGTCAGTTCAATAAGGTATGCAAAATCAGGTCAGAAGAATCTCTTCTGGCTTTTTGTTTGCCCTTCAAACCCATTTCCAACATTCATTATCAGAAATCCAAATCAAAAATCCAAAACAAAAGAAAGGACGGGATAACCATGCCCCATACCAAGCTTGCGCGTGTCAGCTAGCGGAGCGTGAAGAGGTTGTACAATACATTACAATAGCTCTCCTCACACGCAAAAACTTATTCATCCTCGGGGATCGTGGACAGGCTAAATCCTATGCCATCAATCTTTTCCGGCAAAGGATAGATGGAGCCAGGCAATTTGAGCGGCTCATATCCAAGCAAACGGATGAGGAAATGCTTTTTGGCAGACTTGACCTGTCCAGCTTGATTCCAGGAAGCGTAAGCACGTCAATGCTCGATGCAATGCCGGAATACCGGGCTGCAAAGGCTGAAGTTGAAGCCTCCTTTAAAGCTTATTCTAAAAGCTCTGATGATGCAACAGGCCAGCAGCTGGATGCATGCCTTGAAAAAGCAGGCCGCATCCGCAAGTCCGCTTATGAAATGAGCGGTAGCAAGCCGTCCATGATCACTGCCGGGAAAATACCCGAAGCCGAAATTGTCTACCTGGACGAGCTTTACAAAGCTAATGATGGTATCCTCAATGCGTTGTTAACTGCTTTAAATGAACGCAGGTATGTGAATGAGGATACTGTTATGCCAATCTCGGCCATCAGCTTTTTTGCCGCCAGTAATGAAGTACCTGACTTCAACGATGATGAAGGCAAGATTCTCCGTCCCTTGCATGACCGTTTTGAACTTAAGGTTCTCACTAGCTATGTTCAGGACAGAGCTAAAAGACTTGACATGCTCAAAAGAAAACAGTCGGCTCCCGCAACCGGAAAGCCTTCAACAGCAATCACCCTGGATGAGCTTTATGCCATGCAGGCAGAGGTCGAGATAGTGCAGGTACCTGATGGTGTCAATGAGTTATTTGATGATATCGTTGTGGACCTTAGGAGCAAGGGCATCGCTATCAGCGATCGTAAATATTTCAACTATACACCGGTCGTAAAGGCACAGTGCTGGCTCTCTGGACGGAGCAAGGTAATAACGGAGGATTTAAAGGTATTGAAAAACTATCTCTGGGATACACCACAGGAAATTGATGTGATCAACCAGACCCTCGAAAAATTCTGTACCAATCCAATGCGGGAAAGAGTTTTGCAAATCCTTCAAATAGCTGATGAAACACACCGTCAGGCAATGGCTGCCGATGAAAAGCAGCCAAAGAACATGGCGAAGTTCCGCCGTGAAATGGCTAGGGTTTTTGATATGCTTTCCGAAGCAGGATCTGCCGTTGTAACAGCAAAGGACAGTCAGGAGGTTGGAAACGCTCTGGAACAGCTTGAGGAAATGAGCCGAAAGGTGCATGACAGGTATAATTTCACTTATGCGCCTCTTGCTGAAATCAAGCAACTGATATGACAAAAATAAAACAAAAAGCCTTTTAAGGAGAAATACCCATGTCAGACCTTTCCCGGAAAGGAGTGAAAAATATTGAAGAATAGTAAAGAAACACATCTTCCAAAGATATGTCCCTCTTTAAAAATGAATGACTTGTTTACTAGTGGACTGCTGGAGAGAATGCCAGTAAACCCGAAGAATCACAGGGTCATAAATAACACGCGCTTGGAAGAACTGGTATACCGTGATATACGCTCCAATTCTCCCGAGTTGGATACCCTTGAAGAGAAGGGGCTGGAAAAGCTGGAATCCTTCAAAGAACTTGTACAAGACATGTTCCATTCACTGTATTCCATAAACGTGAGCTTCCGGGAGGAATCCGAGCTATCAACAACAGCGCGGAAATTTAACCGGAATATACTGAATAAGGTAATGGACAGCGAGGAATACCCCGCTCTCAAAATGCTATCAGAAGGCCGTGAGCTTGAATCTTCGGCTGCCATCGGCGAATTCTCCGAAAAGCTTTTGGAGCATATGGAGGAACTATTAAAGGACGTATCCGGAGAAAAAGGAACTCTTAAGGTTCTGTCCAACATTGAAAATCAGTGTCAGGAACTGAAAAATTCCATTGAGCAAATGGCAGAGCAGATTACCGGCTTGCAAGCGTCCGGTATGGACACCAGCCAGCTTGAGAAAAAGGCATTGGAGGCTGCAAATAAGCTGCAATCTAAAGCTACTCAGGCCGAAAGGCTGAATTCCATAGTGGATCAAAACCTGGCAAAAAATAAGGAAGCCATCAAAGCTATTATCACAGCAGCTGTCAAGGATGCTGCAAATAAGGCTCAGGAAATGACTGATTTGATTTTAGCCTGGGGTAATGGTCCCGGACATTGCAGCAAAATGGATTCAAATGCAGTATCCTCTCTTACACAAAGAGTCAAAAATTCCTGTAAGCTTTCGGGGATTACTAAGCTGCTTGGACGATATAAGCAGGTGCTGGAGATGCAGTCTAAAAATGGCTATTCCTATGGCAGAGGCGAAAAGTATGATATAGAACAGGGAAACAAAATAGATCGTCTTGTTACTTCCGAGTATGCTCTGCTGGCTGCGCCTGAAACCATGCCTTTGTTTATGCAAAAATACCAGAAGAGAACCCTGAAGCAGTACCGCAGGAGAGAACCGGAATCAAAAGGTAAAGGTGATATTATCGTTTGCATGGATGAAAGCGGTTCTACCTCAGGCGGCAAGGAATACTGGGGAAAGGCACTTGCCCTGACCCTCCTTGAAGCTGCTGCAAAACGCCGACGTTCCTTTGCATTGATTCATTTTTCAGACCGAGGCAGCACACTAACCCACCGTTTTTATCCTGGAAGATATTCATCTGAGGATATCATGGCAGCTGCTGAGGCCTTCCTTGACGGGGGAACTGATTTTGAAACTCCTCTGAGTGAAGCAATTCAATTGATGACAGCCGAAAAGGAAAATTACTCAAAAGCCGACATTGTTTTTATTACCGATGGAGAGTGTGGCATCAGTAACAGCTTTCTGGAAGCCTATAAAAATAACAAAAAAGCTCTAAAGTTTCGGACTGTCGGCATACTTCTGGACAAGGGCAGCGGCTCTTGCAGTACCTCAAGCCTTAAAAGCATCTGTGACGTAATTTACAGGACCAGTGAAATGGACGAAGATGGCATTGCCAAAGCAGCGATTGCTGCTGCAATCTAGTAAAAATTAAAAACAAAATTTCAAACCCTGTGGGGAATATGGATAACATGCTCCCCTGCAGGGGGTATTGTCTCCTTTTCCCTCCAGATAATAAGGAGGCAAAGTACATGAAAAAAGTAAACAAACTTGAAACCAGGTTATTATTACCCGAAAGCAGGATAGTTGATGTCGAAGATAAAAACATCAATGTTACCGACAAAAATTCCAGTATAATACACGACCTTGCTGTAGGCTATGAATGTAAAAGCTGGAATGATGCAGAGCTATTGGCTATCCTTTCCGGTATTAAACCAACGCAAGCTGTGGAGATCCTTAAGCAGTACAGGCTACATGAAGTTGAGGATTATCTTGACAGCTTCGTGCCGAAAGTAACTGAACATCAGAAAAAAGTAGTTATGACTGCATTTGAATTTTAGAGAAGAATTTTTAGAAAAACACCTGAAAATCTGCATTGCATCAGATCACCACAGGATCTTGTAGCCTTTCTTGACGGAGAGTTGCGTTATTTGAGAAAAGAGCTTTTTGTCTGTGTTCACCTGAACACTAAAAACATGGTTCTTCGAAAAGAAACAATTTCTATTGGAAGCCTCAATTCATCTATCGTGCACCCGCGAGAAGTGTTCTCAAACGCAGTAAAACATAGCGCTTCAGGTGTTGTGCTCTGCCATAACCACCCGAGTGGTGATAGCCAGCCCAGCTGTGAGGATATCGAAACAACTAAGCGGCTTGTTGATGCCGGAAATGTTCTTGGTATCAAGGTGCTGGACCATATCATCATTGGAAACGGAGAGTATGTGAGCTTTAAGGAACGCGGGCTTATTTAAGCCTGTATTTTATGGGTATAGCTATGCTTGATATTTTAAAGCATCGGCAGTGACACCGCAACAATATAGAAAAATAATTTCCTCAGAGAGTACCCTTAATTACAAGCGACAAACCTCCCAATACCGAAATTACTGTCGCGACCCCGTTTTCTACTTATAACGAAGATACAGATAATAGCACGGAGGATTTTACCTGTATGAGAACGCTGTTGTTCTACTAATTAATATAACAAGGTTTAATGACTTGCAGGTATAAGAAAAGCATCCGGAAACAACCTTTCTAAGGCTGTTTCCGGATGTAATTAAACTCTTATACTACTATTCTTCAAGCACAATTCGATGCTCCACGAGTGCCATTTCCTTTATCTTTACTCATCATACAAAGACTTCGTTTTCTGCTCACATTCAGTAATTTTGTAAACTATTTACAAATTTATCCCCATTATGATCAAACTCTCCGTTTCATTTTTCCCAACACTATAAAGCCAGCTATAATACATAATACTGCACCTATAAAGATGTATTTATATTTATTGATCCGGTCAACAAGTTTTACAATACTATCTTTAAAATCCCCCTTCAGTGCATCTCCAGATGCTAATAATTCAGATTCGACCAGAACCTTACCGCTTAATGAAAATCTTACTTTACCAATACTTTGTCCCCGGCTTATGGGTCCTATGAAGTTTATTTCAGCCAAAGCACTCTTTTCTGGTAAAAATATCGACTCATCCCAGGAAAAACTTTTTTCCAGGCTATAATATTCCTCATCCGACAACAGGTCATTATAGTCGCTATCGGCCAATAAATTGATATTGGCTGAGTCCCCAAAATATTTTCTTATTACATTCGCATTGCAAATCACATTACCCTTTTTCAGAATCGATCGATACTGGTAATTAGAAAAGGCATAGTCAAATAGAGCCTGTGATTCCATACATCGTGATTCTTCAGACTCGGCATTAAGAATGACGGACACTAAGCTCAGATCGTCCTTTGTAGCCGATGCAGCAAGGCAATATCCTGCCTTTAATGTATATCCGGTTTTTATTCCGGTGGCGTACTTGTAAAAATATTTACTTTTGGGGTTCAATAAAAGATTTTTATTAAACCAGACATTTTCCGTATCTTTATCCAGTACAACTGTTTTCGATTTGCTGTTTTGATCTTTGATATAGGTGTAAGTACGAGCTACTTCTTTAAAAAAGTCATTTTCTAGCGCCTCTTTTGAAACCAATGCCATATCATAGGCAGTGCTGTAATGGTTCGGATCGGGATATCCATCCGGATTGGTAAAGTGAGAATCAATAGCACCGATTTGTTGAGCACGGGTATTCATCATCCCTACAAAAAAGCTGACTGCTTCTTTGACCTTCATTGTTGTATTCCCGGTTTTCTTCCGCGCAATATAGACTGCTGCAGTATAAGCGGCATCGTTACCAGAAGGCAGCATCAAAGCCCATACAAGATCATGCGCAGTAACCTTTTGCCCTTTTTTCAAACCTGCCTTGCTGGAGTCCTTTTCGAGGTTATCTATTTCATCCCCAACTGTGATTACATCGTCCGAACCAAGATTTTCAAGAATAAGCAGAGAAGTTAGTATTTTCGTCAAACTGGCTGGATGATGTCTTACCCTCATGTTTTTTTCAAACAATACTTTACCTGTTTTCTGGTCCATCAGAACGCCGGAAGCTGATTTGACAGCAGGAGGATTGCCGGCATTGGCAGGGATTGTTGCAGAATAGGCTGGACCCGCAATTATTTGAAGAACAAGAATGCAAATAACCGCAATACATATTTTTTGTCTTGTCATTTAAACCCCTCCGAACATATTATTAATTACAAGAGTTTTGCCCTTCAGCCCGGTTTGATTGATTTTACCTTGATCATATACTGATTTAGGTACAGTCACCGTATTTATATCCCCGTCACTGACATACATCTCATTTATGTCAATATGCTGCAACCACCATAATAAGTCATAATTACACGATTTAAATCCGGCAGCTCTTATTCTTGGTAAAGAATTCGGATTGAATTCCGTTGAAATGGGTGATAGTGCAGGTGTATCCCGGATCAGCATGATTGTATCATTCTTGTAATGAACTCCTTTATAAGTTCCCTCTTTTACATAATCTATAAACTTGTCTGAGTTCTTTCCATAAGGCCAGGCAAAGGAAGTAAACGATTGATTCCTAATGATCCTCTGCAACTGTTTTTGATTTTCACCGATTTCCTTTTCAATGGTACTAAAGTCTTCCGCAGCGGAAAGATTGTTGTGCGTAAAGGTATGATTCCCAATTTCAAAGCCGTTGTTAAGAAGGTATTTCAATCTATCGGCAACGGAACCTTTGCCATCGAACGTTTTAAGTCCCAGATTTACATAAAAAGTGCCTTTCAGCCCAAAGTCAGGATGCAGCCTGTAGAATTCTTCCATTACACCGACTGCTGTATTATTGTTTACTGTCAGCTTGCCATTTTTATATATTAGGTTGAATTGTCCTGATGATCCATCATCAAAGGTAAATACAATTGGCATGCAGCCCTTCGGAACATCCATTGAATTATTCAGATAATCTTTCAGATTTGTTAGCCTGAAACCCATGTTGTACAAATCCTCAAGCACCTTTTTAAATTCCGGCATTGAGGTTGTAAAGTTTTGATCCTCCAATTCATTTGTTTCAATAAATTTATGAAACATAACTATAATTACTTTACCGGCCTCGTTAGGACTATTCAATGTAAAATCCTTCGCAATCGCTGATTCTTCGTCTTTATTACTTGATTCAAGCGATACTTCAGAAATATCTACAGGCTTAACACTCACATCGACAATTGTGTTTTGGGATACCTCAGCAGATGCTTCAAGCTTCTGACTGTAGCTGGCAATTAAAATAATTGATATAAAGCAAATCCCAAAAAGCAAAACATTTCTTTTATGCATAAATGCCTCCTTGATCTCAGCAAAAAATATCAATTATGCGGTTTTTGTTCATTGCACAGGGAATAAAACTATTCCCTGTGCAATGAGAGGAGGAGCTGTATACGAACAATGTAACACGATATGTGTTACGAAAGCATCAGAGCAGATAAAACAATAGCAGGTATATACTAGATATTCCGATTGTCAGAAGCATTATAGGGAATGCAGTTTTAAAGTACTTGCCAAAGGTGATTTTATGCCCATAATCCTCTGCCATTCCTATAGCAATAACGTTGGCACTGGCTCCAATGATTGTCCCGTTTCCGCCAAGGCATGCTCCAAGCGATAATGCCCACCATACCGGTGTGAGATTCATACCCGATAGAATACCCATATCCTTGATTAAAGGAATCATCGTTGCCACAAAGGGGATATTATCGACAAATGCGGATGCAATGGCAGATAGCCAGAGGATTGCCAATGTGGTAAGGATTAGGTCGCCCTGAGTCAGGTCAAGTACTCCCTGGGCCAGCATTTTAATAATGCCCGATCCCTGTATGCCTCCAACCATGATAAATAATCCTGCAAAAAAGAAAATGGTCTTCCACTCAACCTCTTTAAAGATCTTCTCTGTTTTCAAGCCTGATATAAACAGCAAAATTACTGCTCCACTGATTGCAATCGTTGAAGACTCGAGATGAAGAGTACCATGGAGAACAAATCCAGTTGTTGTTGCCGCAAGTATCACAAGGCATTTGATAAGGAGGTGTTTATCCTTGATGGCCTCATATTCATTCATCTGTAAAACCTTATCTTTGTATTCTTGCTTTGTGGACAGTTTTTCCCTATACATAAGTACAAATATATATGTTGTTAAAAAAAGCATAGGTAAAATGATCGGTCCATCGTTTTTTAAGAAATCTAAAAAACTAAGTCCAACCGAACTTCCGATCATAATATTTGGAGGATCACCGACCAAAGTAGCAGTTCCTCCCACATTGGACGCAAATATTTCTGATATGATAAAAGGGACAGGGTTCAGATGAAGGTCTTTTGCAATACTTATCGTTAATGGTAAAATCAGCAATATTGTTGTTACATTATCCAACAAAGCTGAAAGTATACCGGTGATAATAGAAAGCAATATTAAAATCTTTACCGGTTCACCCTTTGCTATTTTCACTGTTTTTATTGCCAGGTATTCAAACAGCCCTGATCTTTTCGTAATCATGACAATGACCATCATACTAATCAGAAGGGCAATGGTATTGAAGTCAATCTCTTCAAACGCTTGCTTCTGGCTGATGATCCTCATTAAAACCATCAGTGACGCTCCTGAAAGTGCCACAATTGTTCGGTCCAGTTTGTCAATGATGATGAGGATATATGCTGCAATAAAAATAGTTCCCGAGGCAATCATCAAAAAGGTCTGTTGCTCCATTAAAATCTCCTTCTATTTTCCTTACTAAAATTTTTCATACCTTTCCACATTGGACACAAAGATTGTTGCACCTGAAGCCACAACTTTATTCGCATTGGGAATAAGTAATTGTACTATGTTATTGCCGGATTTCGATTCTTTAATGCCATGCTCTCTGGCTTCTGAATTTATTAATATGATCCCTATAATCGCATCCACCTTTTCATCATCAATGCCAATCATCAAGGTTGTGTTCCCAGCCCGCAGGAAACCTCCTGATGAAGAGCCACGTTTGTTCCCATAAACTCCCATTAAAAAAAGTGAAAGTAAAAGGGTGGCAAACTCAATTTATGAGCTTCCCACCCCAGAAGTCGATTTCTCTTGAAAGTGAATGTTTCATTCACCCAACCGCTAATTTAATATTAGGTTAATTAAAGTATACCATAATCATTTCTGCAGTTGCAATAGCGCCGGCGATTTTGCGACACGGCAAAATCATGAAGGCTAGTAGAAATCTCAAATCCAAGTTTGATTTTTTTTAACGGCACCATTTCAGTACCAAAATATTAGGAAGGACATATTTTTGAAG
>WSSedL1CaDRAFT_10000177_pt1 | contig 44129 bp, 42 predicted proteins | sample WetSurSL1Cattail_FD_9464 | JGI IMG/M metagenome (IMG submission 9464)
TCTTCGCAAAAAAAACAAGGCGCCACGCCAGTGAATAATATTTTGTCGATAGAGTTTCTTATTTTTCAATCCCAGAGGGATTGCATGTCTGTAGCAATTTGTTTAACGGGGTTTTTACGACCCCGGCGGGGTCGTATGATTTTGTTCTTGAAAACTGCTACAAACATTTGAATCCTCCGGATTCTTCTTCGCAAAAAAAACAAGGCGCCACGCCAGTGAATAATATTTTGTCGATAGAGTTTCTTATTTTTCAATCCCAGAGGGATTGCATGTCTGTAGCAATTTGTTTACCGGGGTTTTTACGACCCCGGCGGGGTCGTATGATTTTGTTCTTGAAAACTGCTACAAACATTTGAATCTTCCGGATTCTTCTTCGCAAAAAAAATTCTTATCCTTTTAACGCGGATTTTTCGAGAGAATGACATTTTTTAACCTTAAGCTGGGGCGCCGTGGTCGCGGAATTAATTCCTCATATTACAAAATCAATCGGCTGTTCGTGCATCTTTGCATTGCCGACTCTTATTTCGCTTTTGTGATATACGACTGAATAAGGCTCTACGCTTGTTGTAAGCCACACGTTGCCGCCAATTACGCTGTTATGACCAATTACAGTTTCGCCGCCTAAAATTGTAGCTCCAGAATAAATTACTACGTTATCTTTTATTGTTGGATGACGTTTTGAGTTGCATAAATTTTTATTAACGCTCAATGCGCCTAAAGTAACTCCCTGATATATTTTTACATTATCGCCAATCACAGCCGTTTCCCCTATTACAATGCCGGTGCCATGGTCTATACAAAACGATTTCCCAATTTTTGCTCCCGGATTGATGTCAATCCCGGTTAAGCTGTGAACATACTCGGTTAACACTCTTGGGAAAAAAGGGATTTTCAGTTCAAAAAATTCGTGCGCTATTCTGTATATGGCAATTGCAAGAAAACCGGGATAAGTAAGTATAACCTCGTCCACATTGCTTGCGGCGGGGTCGCCGTTAGTTATAGCTTCGGCGTCTAAAATCAAATTATCGTGAATTTCGGGAATCTTAGCAAAAAAGATTTGCGCAATTTCTTTAGCGTTTTTCTGAAGCTTATCCTGGAAAGGACGCAGTATATGGCACAGATTATACTCTAATTTCTCTAATTCGTCTTCAATATCTTTTGGCGATTCATATTTCTTCTTAGAAAAATGCGGGAAAAGCAACCGGAGTATTTCTTCGGCAAGGCTTTTTACTTCTTTTTTATCCGGCAGCTTACTGCATGGAACCGATCTTGAATTAAACAATCTTTCCGCAAACGTCGCGCTTCCTTTCAATTACAATCTCACTATTATTTTATATTTCGTAACTAATAAAGATATATTAATTTACAAAAAGAAGAAAATTAAAAAAGAAGCCCTTTAGATTTAACAAAAACATAGTCGGTGGTTAATGTATCTGCAATATGTTTTACGTTTTTAGGAATATTTACTTCTGGGATTTGATATTCTTTCATATATGTATGAATTTCTGGAGTTGGTACTAATATTGCCCTAATATAATAGCTATCCTTTGATAAACCAAAAGTAGTTCGGATATCATCGTATAACCCTACGCTTTCTTCTATTTTTTCATTTGGCTTCAAAATTATTAATTCCGGGAAAGGTTCATCAGAGATTGCGCCTATACTGCATTTAATATTAGAACTTTTCAGAGTTTTATGCCCTTGTTTTACTTCCAAAATTATATCTTCAAAAAAGACTACTGATTTACAATATAATACGCTACAAGAGTAATATAAGCTAATTGTATCTGATGTGATATTATCAAAAACCAAATGTATAATTTCCTTCTCATTTCGTTCACTTTCTATTTTTAAAGTAAAAAATGATCTTCTTTTTTGGGAGTTTTTATTAGTTGAGCAGCCTATAACAAACGCCGCCAATGCTAAAATAAACACAGACTTTAAATATTTTTTTACTATCATTTTATTCATCAGCTTCGCCTATGTTATACTAGTGGTTTTCATATAGCTTTACATTTGTTTTTAGTCTAAAAACGCGCATCATAAATTTTTGAGTTATGAGACATATTTTCTTCTCAAAACTGGTCCACCCATTTTATCGATCCCCCATCTACCATTAGAAAAAAGCTCAATACAATGTTTATCGGGGCAAAAGATATGAAAAATTTCATCACGAGCGCTTGTAGTTCCAAAAAATTCGATGAACATATTATTCGTCATTTCAACTCTAATGTCAAATTTGGATAACTGATTTATAGAGATTATTTCTCCAAATTTAATTTTTTCCAGTTTCGCTTCCATTTGGGGATAATCAAAAGCATCGGTTTTGCCAAGAAGAATTTTGTCGTCTTGTAAAATTCGCCATGCGCTATAGTAGGATCCAATTTCCCATTCTCCATGATAAGTATCAATAAGTCTTGGATTATTATAAAATACTTTTCCCCCAAAACCCAAGCTAAGGCTTTTATAAGACAATATTCTTGCACTGCAACATTTTAATCCAAACATTGGATTAATTATTTCTAATATTTTTTTTACCATTATTTTTCCCGCTAATTTTTAACCTAAAAACGCGCATCATAAATTTTTGAGTTATGATATATATTTTCTTCTCGGAATTGGCACATTTGACCAGTTAATTGCCCATCTACCATTAGAAAAGAACTCAATCAAATGTTTATCGGGGCAAAAGATATGAAAAATTTCATCACGAGCGCTTGTAGTTCCAAAAAAATCGATAAACATATTATTCGTCATTTCAACTCTAATGTCAAATTTGGATAACTGATTTATAGATATTATCTCTCCGAATTTTATTTTTTTCAGTTTTTTGTTCATTTTGGGAATATCATAAGCATCGGTTTTGCCAAGAAGAATTTTATCGTCTTGTAATATTCGCCATGCGCTATAGTAGGATCCAATTTCCCATTCTCCATAATAAGTATCAACGAGGTTTGGATTATTATGAAACACTTTTTCCCAAAAACCCAAACTAAGGCTTTTATAAGAAGATATTCTTGCCCTGCAACATTTTAATCCAAACATTGGATTAATTATTTCTAGTATTTTCTTTACCATTATTTTTCCCGCTAATTATAACCAAGAATATTCCTATAATCATCTCTGATACCAATCTTTTTCCATTGGTAAAACTTAACAGTCCCGAATAATATTGATTCTGATTCTATGCGCGTAAATGGATGCGGGCTGTCGTTTAATTTTAAAGAACCATTAACTATATCGCGAGCGCTTTTGTAATACTCCGAAAAAGTAGAGTCATATTCAATAACGGAAAAAATAATCCAGTTGATGCAATACTTTTTACTAACATCTTTCCTGACAATCTGCGCTATCATAGAATCAATTGCCGAATACTCAAAAGAGCAGCTATTGCCTGTCTGATATGACGGAAATACAGGCGTTCTAACGCCTGCAGACATAACATAAGTCATTGGCAAATCCCAATAAACCACATGAATTCCGGCTCTACCTCCAGTATCGACTTCGACTAATAATCTTGGCAAACAAATATTACCAGGAGAATTAGATTCCCATGATATAGCCCAACAAGTTCCCCATACTGAATGACTTAGCTGACAAGTATATCCATCTGTAAATGGATAAGAAAATTTATAATTAGTATTAACTGAAATCATTTTAGCGGCGGAATAGGGGAACATTCGTATGTATGGCTTAGAAGCAGACATAGAATCCAATCCTGTAATAGCGCCAAAGCCTTCTTCGCTCTGAAAACCGGGACTTAAAACATTTTTATCCACAGCATAAGCTTTATTATTAAAACTTCCGCCTAATAAGACAAACAAAACCGGGAAAGAAAACAAGCAAAACCAAAATATCTTTTTCATATTTTCACCTTGATTTGTTTAAACTACAAAACTCTGCCGCCGGATATTTCCGGAGCATATTTAGTAAAATATTGTTTTACCGATATGCAGTGTGTTTATTTTTTTAGAAATCATCCCACTTCAATGCCAATCCATGCCATCCATCTTTCTTTGGATAGTTTTTCCCATAATTTTATGCGCTATAATTTATGACTATTTTTTATTAAATGGAATAAAATCATTACTAATTTTTACTAATATATTACGAAAAGTCATAAACATATTGACTTTGTAAATAATAATTATTACCATAATGTGTAATGATATAATAGCGGCATTGTAAATATCTTTAAGCAGATAAATTATGAATGAAAGGAAACAAGAAATAGTTAAAATGATTGAGAAATGTCCAAACATTATTGAAGTATTTGGGCACGAATTTCTATTTACCGCAATTCAATCTTATGAAGTGAATAATGAATGTAAATGGTCGCCCCAAAATTATTTTTTAGCAAATTATTTGATGAGTGTATCTAATTACAAAGGCCCTAAGAATTACATCACAGAATTAGAGAGTATGTTAAATTTCTTTTTATCAAAACATCGGGATTATATAAAATCCCAAAGTGTCTTGTCTAGATTAACTTCAAAAAAAGAACCTACTTTCCAAGGTAGATGGAGTGAGCTAATTTTTGCATATTTTTTAAATAGTAAAAATATCGATATTATTAGCATTTCTAAAACTGAGCAAACCAAGTATGGCGAAGTAGAATTATTTGATATAAAAACGAGTTGTGGCGAAATAGAAATAACTACTATTATGTCTGAAAAAGGAAAAGTATTTGACACTGATGACGTTATTTTTGGTATGTCTGAGATAGGTGGTATTGAGAAGCAACTAGTCAATAGAAAAATCAAAAACAAAAGCGGTAAAAAGATTCTTGCTATTGATTGTACTCTTGTTGATGAATTAAATGACAAACTTGTCGAGGGGAAAGTAGGATTTCCAATTAATTTTAATATATTTAAATCAACTTCTAAAAAGGTTATTCTTTTTATGAGGGATTCTGCAACTCAACAAGTTAGTTTATTCAAGATTTTATAGCATAGTTCAAGCTAATCAGCTTTTCAAACCGTCCGTTTTAATCTGTTCATTATTTATTGTCGTTTTGACATTGCATTAAAAAAATTAGATACGCTATCAAAAAAAAAGCCTTCCCGATTTACCGGGAAGGCTTTTTAGATTTATATATTTTAATTTAGTTAGAACGAGTATCTTGCGCCAAGCTGCATCTGCCATCTTGAATAAAGCGCGTCGTTTTGGTAAGGATCGTTTTTATCCTTAAAGCTGACTTTTGCTTTTCCGGTCGCAGCATCCCATCCCTGGAACGTTAAAACCTGATCCGTCTGATTTGGAACAGTTTTAACCCATCCGGCTTCCCGGTCAATCAGGTTTTGCAGATTTAAGATATCGACTGTAATTTCGATATTGTGCCCATCAATAATTGGGAATACCTGTGAAATGCGCAAATCCAAAGAATTCTGCCATGGTTCTCTTGCTCCGTTTCTTTCAGCAATCTGGCCTCTGTGATCTTTAAGATAGCTGTCTCTGTTGATATAAGAATCTAAGGCCGCCCAGTTATTAGAAGTTAAAATAATATCTGAAGAGGTTTTAGGGATATAAATCAGGTCGTTTCCGGTTTGTCCGTCGCCATTTGCATCGCCGTAATAAATATAAGAAAACGGTCTGCCGGATTGTCCGTTATAGAATAACGAAACAGTCGTTTTCCAGTTTTCTAAATATTCAAACGTATAAGAAACAGCAGCCATAATTCTGTGTTTTACTTCAAAATTAGAAGTAGTTAAACCCGGATCGTTTGGATTGCCCTGAACCGGATTGTATTTATACTGCGAAAGCGCCTGGCTTGAAGTAACGCTGTTCTTATCCATAGCCTTGCCAAACGTATAAGCGGTATTAAGAGACCAGTTATCGACTACCTGTTTTTGAATATTAGCGGAAATATTGTACTGATAACCGTCGCTTGTATTTTTCATCAGCAGCACATTTGTAAAATTAGAGCTTACCTTGCCCGAATATACAGGTCTGCCGTCAGCGCCGTATTTACTTAGACCTCCTAAGTTGATATCCTGATAAAGCAAATCGTTAAGAGTTTTGGAATAAACCATCTCTACGGTTCCAACAAAACCATAAGGGAGTTGTTTATCATAAGCTATATTAAAACGCATAAGCTGGGGCATTTTAAAATCTGGATCAGTTATATCAACTTCCGAAGTTTTTTGCGGAGTTAATCCTGCCGGAGGATTAGCCATCCCTGGACGAGGCTGATTATATGGATCAGAATTAAATGTAAAAGTCGGGTTAGATATATCTAAACGCAAAAAGTCCACGCCTGTATTGCCATACTGGTTTGATATCCATACAAAAGGAACTCTGCCTGTAAAGATGCCAATACCTCCGCGAACCTGCATGTCTCTATCGCCGACAGGATCGTAGTTAAACCCAATTCTTGGCGAAAAAAGCAGTTTGCTTTTAGGAAGTTTATCGGTATACAGGTTAAAATATTTAACAACAGAGTCATTCCTCGCGGGAGTTGAAAAATACGAAGGGATATCTACTCTGATTCCAGCAGTAACATTTAGTCCTTTTACTCCTGTCCACTCATCCTGAGCGTAAAAGCCAAATTGAGCTGCGCTCCATTTAGCGGAAAGGTTCGGATCTTTACCGGGAGCCGCATAACTATAGGTGTATCTTGCAACTTTTCCGTTAACAAAATCCTGTATGCTGTTAAATGTATAATTACCATAATAATCTCTGATATATAAGTTATCAAAAGAGAAAAACTCATTATGGGTTCCAAAAGTAAACGAATGCTCTTTCCAGAAATAGCTGAAGTTATCTGTAATTTCAAAAATATTCTGGTCGAGTTTATTCTTTATAGAAAACTCCTCCGTTCCAGCTTTTGCAGCTTCGGCGGATTTATCAAAATAAATTGTAATGGAAGGAAACGGACTTCCGCTTGTAGTTCTTTTATCGCGTATTGCGGTGTAGCCTAAAGTAAACTCATTAGACATTTTATTGCCTATTACTGTGCTAAGCTACGCTACAGTTGAATTTGTAGTCGAGTTAAAGACATAGTTTCTATCCGCAAAAAGCAATGTGGATACAGTTCTTGGAATATTATCGTCCTTAGCGTCAACATAATTATTTCTTAAAGTAATTTTATTATTTTCGTCTAAGTTATAATCCAGTCTTACAAATATCTTACCGCTTGGTCTGTTCTGGCTAAACGCATCATAACCGCCGGTATTGTAATTATACTTGCTTGCTAAAATCGAGCTAATAGCTTTCATACTATCAGCATAAGCAGCATTTTTTTGAGTAATAGCCACGTTTTCCATAGGGGCAGTTCTTTTAGTAAGCTCGCCGCTTACAAAGAAAAAGAGCTTATCCTTCAAAATAGGACCGCCAACTCTAAAGCCGGACTGATACTCTTTAAAATCAGAATATTTAGAATGAAGAGTATCCGGGCTGTAGCCTACAAAGTTTTGGTTTCGCCCAAATCCATAGATAGAACCCGTAAACTGGTTATTACCGCTGCGGGTAACTGCGTTGATGCCGCCTCCCGTAAATCCCCCCTGTCTTACGTCATAAGGGGCAATAACAACCTGAAACTGATCTATAGCGTCAAGACTAATAGGGTTAGTGTTAGCCTGACCGCCAGGCGTTCCGTTTGCAGCTAAACCGAACAAATCATTATAGCTTGTTCCGTCTATCTGAATATTATTAAACCTGTTATTTCTTCCAGCAGCGCTGTTTGCATTTGAAGAGCTTCCGGAAAACTGAGGGGTAAATTTAGAAAAATCCTGAAAACTGCGCGCTACAGTGGGGAAGGTTTCTATTGTTTTTTTAGACACCATAGTAGCTGCGCCTGTCCGGCTTGAGCTTAAAATAGCGTTTTTATCGCCGGTAATTACAACCGTGTTTAATTCAACTGAAGTTTCTAACAAAACGAAATCAATTTTAAAATTCTGAGCCAGCTCAAGATACACGTCTTTTTTTATTTGCGGCGCAAAACCGACATAAGACACTTTTATTGTATAAGGGCCGCCGACACGAAGATTTTGTAGATTATACCGCCCGTCCTCGCGGGTAGTATTACCGTAAGCGGCGCCGGAAGGATTATGTAACGCCTGAATAGTAGCTCCCTGTAACGGTTTGCCGTCTTTATCGGTCACTACGCCATTTATTGCGGCAGTAGTGATACCCTGAGCCAACAACGTAAGCGGGAAAGACAACATTACAAATACCAGAACCGATATTTGCAACAAAGTAAACTGTTTCCTCATTTTTTTCTCCTTATTAAGTAATAGTAAATTGCATAAACCTGCGGGATAGTCTTTTTTTTACAAAACTGGAATGTTTTTGCGTTTTAAATTTGTGTTTAAAATGTTCCTTAATCAAGACCGACCATACATATTTATAAGAATTAACGATTTATTAACATTTTGATCAATAATAAAAAACGATACGATTTAATATCTTTATTTATGTAATTATTTTTATTAGCTTTAACAATTCTATATAAATCTATACTGGGGTTTCGTCCTGATATCAATAATACATAATACCAATTCTCTGTTATAAAAGGGTTAAAATGCCAAAATATATAAAATTGTTTTCTGTCTTTTTTATGTTTTTTTCAGTTATGCCTGCAATTGCGCAAACAAGCGGCATATGGGGTAATTATACCAACAAAGAAAAGATAAATGACGCAGTTGCAACAAACAAAGGAATTTGGTGCGCAACTGACGGAGGCGTTTTTCTGTATAATTACGCTTCTTCAAGTTTTACCGTATTTAACAAAGCTGATGGACTTAACGGAGAGGCCGTTACTGCAATTGCGCAGGATAAATATAATAAATTGTGGTTCGGAAGCTCTAACGGTACAATAGACGTTTACGACCCGGCTTCAAATTCGTTTAATAGAATTCTTGATATTAATAGTTCCGATAAAATACTAAAAAGTATTTATAGCATAACTACATCCGGCGATACAATAATTGTAACTTCAGATTTTGGCATCTCGCTTATAAATGCGAGCAATTATTCTTTTTATGACACATTCTCTAAATTTGGCGATTTAAGCTCTAACATTAAAGTAAGCTCGGCTATAAAAGCCGGCTATATTTTTGCCTGCGTAAACGGAGGCGTAGCTAAACAGCGCAAAATAGGGGGCAACCTCTCTTCCTCCGACGCCTGGGATGTTTTTACTACTTCAGACGGATTGCCTTCAAATAATACGCATAAAGTCGTTCTTTATCGCGATACCATCATAGTTTCTACTGATAATGGTCTCAGTTATTTTGACAATAACACATGGAAAACATTTATTCCTTCTTTTACAGGAACAAATGGGAATAGCATCAGCATCACCGATATTGAAGTTAAAAATGATTCTTTATTTGTTATGTTTTGGAATAATGTTTACTTGTATAAAGATGGCGCTTGGACTCTGCTTTATAATCAGCCGGCGGCAACTATGAATAAACTAATCCCAATTTCCGATCAAGTAATATACGCAACTTCCGACCATGGACTTATGGGGCTTGCAGGCGTAGATCAGGGAAAAGTAACAATACATCCAGATGGTCCAGGGACAAACTTTGCTAACGAAATTAAAGTTGACGCAAATAAAAACCTGTGGGTAGCTTCTGGTTCTTCATCATATGCCAAAGGTTTTTATAAATACGACGGCAAAAAATGGAAGAATTACAATTTGGATAACTATCCTAAATTGCTTACTAATTTATATTATAATGTTTTTCCCGCTTCAGACGGAACAGTTTACATTGGCAGCTGGGGCGGCGGATTTGTCAGAATTAAGAACGATACAAACATAACTGTATTTAACAGTTCAAACACTCCCCTTGTCGGAATGGGAACTTATATAGTTGTGGCCGCTTTAAGAACAGATTCGAAAAACAATTTATGGATGTTGAACTATAACAATACTGTAAATAATAAAATTTTAAGCGCTCTTACTAAAGACAGCGTCTGGTATCATTTTAAAGCCGCAGACCAGTACGTCGGTTTATATACTTCAATGGTAATTGATCAATATGACACAAAATGGTTTGCAAGCACAAATAGCTCGTCGACTCACGGGCTGTATTATTTCAATGAAAACGGCGCTCTTGATAATAGTAATTCTGTTCAGGGATTTATAGATAAATCGACTTCCTCAGACTTAGTGTCAAATATTATTCTTTGTATGGCTTTAGATAAAAGAGGAGACATCTGGGTTGGTACAAGTCTGGGCGCAGAAATAGTTTCAAACACTGGTCAGGTTCTTAGCGGTTACGCTCCAACTGTTCAATCTGTTTATACGCTTAGCCAGCACTCAATCAATTGTATTGCCGTTGATCCCACAAATCAAAAATGGATAGGAACTAATGAAGGATTAATTTTAGTATCATCGGATGGATCAACTTTAATATCAACTTATACAACGCTAAACAGTTCTCTTTTATCAAATATTATTTCAAGCATTACTATTGACGAAAGCGATGGAACCGTTTATGTTGAAACGCAAAACGGACTTACATCCTTAAAAACTGCTTTTGCAAAACCGCAGGATTCTTTTACTAATTTATTTATTTATCCTAACCCGTTTGTAATAGACGGTTCTGATAAAAAAATAACAATTGACGGGTTAGTACTAAGCTCCAGCATAAAAATTCTTTCAATTAGCGGTAAACTTATTAATCAATTCGCATCGCCTGGCGGCAGAATAGCATATTGGAATGGTAAAACTTCCGATGGGAATTTTGTAAATTCCGGAATTTATATTATAGTTGCTTACGATCAGGACGGCAATAATGTAGCCACTGCAAAAGTCGCCGTAATCAGAAAAAAATAAAAAGGAAAATGTAAATTCTCTTATGATAGATTTTGTTAATATCTCGTTGCAGTTTGGCGGAAAATATCTTTTTAAAGATATAAACTATAAAATAAATTCTGGAGACAAGATTTCTTTAGTCGGCGCAAATGGAACCGGGAAGTCTTCTCTATTAAAAATAATTACCGGAATCATTTCCCCTGAATCGGGGAAAATTCAAAAGCAAAAAGACCTGACCATAGGCTATCTTCCTCAGGATAATATATCGCATACAGGTAAAACTCTTCTTGACGAAGCCAAGTCGTCTTTAACAGCCCTGATAAGTTTACAGGCAAAAGAAGAAGTAATTACAAACCAGCTCTTGTTAGATTCCCTTACCGTTGAGGAAAAAGAAGATTTAGCAAATCAATTAGGAGAAGTGCACCATAAACTTGAAGATTTGGATTCTTATAGCGCGGAATCAAAAATAGAGAAAATTCTTATTGGACTAGGTTTTGACGAAGCGGACTTTTCGCGCAACACATCAGAGTTTTCCGGCGGATGGCAAATGCGTATTGCTTTGGCTAAAATTCTTATTGCTCAAAACGACGTGCTTTTACTTGACGAGCCGACGAACCATCTCGATTTAGACTCCCTTAATTGGTTAGTCAGTTTTTTGAAAAGTTATAATGGAGCTTTGTTAATCGTATCACACGATAAACACTTTATAAATTCTGTTACTAACCGCACGCTTGAAATCTATTTAAGCAGATTTTACAGTTACAGCGGCAGTTATGATTCATATCTTCGACACAAAGCAGAAAGAGATATGCAGGCTGAAAGTATGTTTACGCTTCAGCAAAAAAAAATAAAAGAAACTGAAAACTTTATTGAACGGTTCAGATATAAGGCCACAAAAGCGCGCCAGGTTCAAAGCAGAATTAAACAGCTTGATAAAATTGAACTTATTGAACTCCCTGAAAGCAGGGATGAAATAAATATTCGCTTCCCCTCGCCTCCTCCAAGCGGTATTATTCCATTGGACTTAAAAAAGCTTTCAAAATCCTTTGGCGAAAACGTTATATTCCATGATCTGGATTTTCAGATAACAAGAGGAGAAAAAATTGCTTTTGTAGGCCCTAACGGGGCGGGTAAAACTACTCTATCTAAAATAATAAGCGGTAAAATAGATTTTGACTCGGGCGAGAAAATCCTTGGTCACAATACTTCAATTTCTTATTACGCTCAGGATGTGGCCGATAGCCTTAATCCGGAATTGGATATTCTTGAAACATTAGACAACGCAGGCGGAGAAGGAAAAACTATCGGGCAGCTTAGATCGCTGCTTGGATGTTTTTTGTTTTCTGGCGACGACGTTTTTAAAAAAGTGGGAGTGCTTTCAGGCGGAGAAAAAAGCCGCGTTGCGCTTGCTAAAATACTCCTTACAAAAGCTAATCTTATTGTGCTTGATGAACCTACTAACCATCTTGATATTTCGTCTAAAGAAGTGTTGCAAAAGGCTCTTGCCGATTTTACCGGCTCGTTAGTTATAGTTTCACACGATATTGATTTTTTAACTCCCATAGCTAATAAAGTAATAGAGATTAGAAAAGGTTCATTTAAGTCTTATCCAGGCGGAATTGAATACTATTTAGAGAAAAAGAAAGAAGAAGAAAGTAAATCATCCGGAGCCGCAGATTCTACTTCAAAAACTGAAAATCTAGCCAAAGAAGCGGTTACAAAAAAAGATCAGAAAAGAATTGAAGCGGAAATGAGACAAAAAAAATATGCGGCTACAAAAGATCTTTTGAAGAAAATTTCTAATATTGAAAAAGAAATTGATTCGCTTGAAACGAAAAAAGCAGAAATAGAAAACGCCCTTGCCCTGCCTGAAACTTATTCAGACCCGGCTAAAGCAAAAGGGTTAAACGCTGAATACGTTCAGGTAAAAGAGAAACTAGATATCCAAATGGAAAACTGGAGCGAGCTATCGGAAAAAGTTTCCGAAATAGAACAACAGTTTACAGTCTGATATATTTATATTTTAATTTTTAAAAATTCTTCAGCAAGAACAATTCCGCCAAATAACGCGGCGTCTTCGCCTAATTTACCGGCTTTAATTTTACATACTTTGGCGGCGTCTTTAAGCGCGTTATTTTTAAAGGCTTCTCTTATTTTGGGAACCATAAATTTATCTAAAGCTTCAATTAATCCTCCGCCAAGTACTATTAAATCAACATTAAGCAGATTTGTTACGTTTGCCAGCTCTCTGCCGATAACTTCGCACGCAGCGGTAATGTGCCTTATAACTAATCTATCGTTAAGTTTAACCGCATTCGCAAGCGCTTTGCTTTTTATCTGCTTGCCCGGAGTTACTAATTTTGTAAGCTTAGAAGGCTTTTTAGCTTTAATATCTTTTACAATTGTTTTTACAATTGCAGCTCTGCTTGCAATAGCCTCAAAGCAGCCTTTTTTACCGCAGCCGCATAAAGGGCCGTCTTTATCAATAATCATGTGCCCTATCTCGCCGGCAAAGAAACTAGATCCGCGGTAAAGCTTTTTATCAAAAATCAAAGCGCCGCCTATTCCCGTTCCAATAAACACTACAAGCGCGTTCTTTGCTGTTTTTGCAAGGCTGTATTTATTAATTCCAAGAGCCGCTATGTTAACGTCGTTTTCTATCAGAACCGGAAACGGAACAACATTCTGAAGTTCTTCTTTAATATTAAAATTCTTAATGCCAAGATTTGGAGCCACGCCGATTATGCCCGAATACGGATCGACTGAACCGGGTATGCCAAGACATACGGCTTTTATTTGTTCCTTTGTAAGCCCGGCTGTTTCAATTGTCTCAAAAATTATTTCTGATAATTTCTTTATATATGTATCTTTCCCTTCATGCGCCGATGTCGGTTTTTTAACTTTGCATATTATCCCCTCTTTTGTATTTAAAGCGGCTGATAATATTTTCGTTCCCCCCATATCGATACTTATTATAAAATTTTCTTTCAAAATTTCTCCTTAGATTCAGGTTATAGCTTAAAAAACATTTTTGATAAAAGAAATGAATTGAAAACAGACTCAACTAATATAATTTTTTAATATATATTAAAAATATAAATATATATTTTTATTTACAATCATTTGATATTATTTAATCTTAATTTTATGACCAATCAACACAAAGCGCTAAAAAAGTTCGGACAGAATTATCTGACGGATAAAAACATTCTACGTAAAATTGCAGAAGAAGTAAATCCATCCGACGACGACGTTTTAATTGAAATAGGTCCCGGTTATGGAGCTTTAACAGAATTTATTGTAGATAAGTGTAAAAATCTTACGGCGATAGAAATAGATTCGCGCGTAATTGACGACCTGCAAATTAGATTTCCAAATCTAAAAGTTTTGAATTGCGACTTCTTAGAATTTAATATTCCAGCTTTCTTTACAGAAAATGGGAAAAGAATTCGAGTCGTCGGCAATATCCCTTACAACCTCACTTCGCCTATTTTATTTAACCTGATTGAAAATCAGGAATATATACAAGATGCTGTTTTTTTAGTACAGGATGAAGTCGCCAGAAGAATTAACGCTAAACGGGGCACAAAAGAATACGGAATTTTAGCCGTAATATTGCAGCATTTTTCTGAAGTGAAATATTGTTTCAAAGTGTCGCCAAACGTTTTTAATCCTAAACCAAAAGTAAATTCCGCCGTAATACATGTTAAGTTTAAAGAAGAGCAAATAAACGACCCAAATAAAAAACTTTTCATTAAAACAGTAAAATCGTGCTTTGGAAACAGAAGAAAAACTTTAAAAAATTCATTAAGTAATAGTATATTTAAAGATGTGGATTTTTCTAATTGTGAAATAGACTTGAGTTTAAGAGCCGAACAGCTGGAGATTAATGATTTTATCACGCTTACACAATTTGTTTCTACTCAACTAAAATAACCCTTACATTTTTTGGAATTTAAATTATTAATTAATGAACAGCATTAAAAAATTTCTTTTAAAATTAGACGCAACCGCCTTGCTGGTAATTATTTTTTATTCTTTACTGATAATTACAAACGCGGTTTTTTCGTACAAAATTGAATGTTGGAAAGAACTTATTATCTTTGAACTGATAGTGACGGCATTAATTGTATCGCTTGCAATTTTTAAAAATAAAAACGCAACCAGCAAAACTCTTAAGACGCTCAATTACTGGTACCCTGCTATATTAATTTTTGCCACATATAAACAACTGTTTTTTATGATTCGCCCTATCCGTAATACTGATTACGATCAACTTTTAATACAGTTAGATAAGTATATATTTCATTCCGATCCAACTTCAGTTTTATATAAAATAGCAAATCCTTTTTTAACGGAAATACTTCAGATTATTTATTTCTCGTTTTATCTGCTTCCGGTTTTATTAGCCGCATATTTATATTTAGAACATAAGTATGAAGAAACAAATTACGTAATCTTCGCGGTAGTATATGGGTTTTTCCTTTCGTATATGGGTTATTTCCTGCTCCCTGGAGTTGGACCGCGTTTTACTCTGCACAATTTTCTTAAAATGGATCAGGAACTCCCCGGTTTATACCTAGCTGAACCTTTAAGGCGTATTATTAATCTTGGAGGTTCAGTAAATACTGGGTTTTCGATAACTGATAATTTCCAGAGGGACGTTTTCCCAAGCGGTCATACAATGATAACTATTATTGTAATGTATCTGGGCATAAAATTTAAATGCCTGATTCGCAAGCCATTGCTGGTAGCGGGTTCGCTTTTGATATTTTCCACAGTATATCTTCGTTACCATTACGGAGTAGATCTGATTGCCGGAGCGCTTTTTGCCGTTGTTTCATTATGGTCAAGCAAAAAGCTGTATAATGTCTGGCAGATAAAAACAAAAAGAAATGTAATTAATTATTAGAACATTGAAATGAATAGTAATAAAAAAAAACAAGTAAAACGGATTTTTGACGCAATAGCGGGCAATTACGATTTCTTAAATCATTTATTAAGCGCGGGGGTAGATTTTTATTGGCGTAAAAAAGCGCTTAAGTTAACTAAACTCGAGCCTGATTCTATTCTATTGGACGTAGCCTGCGGAACCGGCGACTTTTCTATATGCGCAAAAAAACTTGGCGTTAAAAATATTTTCGGGGTCGATTTTTCTCTAAACATGCTAAAACTTTTCCGTCAGAAAAGCGAATGGATTAAAGGGCGCAACGTGCAGTTAGTAGCCGAAGAGCTCCCTTTTCGTAATGAAAGCGTTACAAATATTACAGCCGCTTTTGGAGTAAGAAATTTCTACGATATAAATCAGGCATTCAAGGCTTTCCATAGAATCCTGAAACCAAACGGGAAAGCCACTATACTTGAATTCAGACTTCCCCAAAACAGTTTAATTAAATTTCTTTATGTTTTTTATTTTAAGAACATTTTACCTTTTGTCGGCGGATTAATATCCAAAGATAAAGCCGCTTATTCGTACCTCCCTGCTTCCGTAGAAGAGTTCGACGAAAAAATAAACCTTGAAAACATATTTAAACAATCCGGCTTTAGCAAAGTAACTTCGTATAGCCTTACATTCGGAATAGTTCAGGTAGTTATTGCTCAGAAATGAATTTTCTTTTTTAGATTTCTGAAAGCCTTTGCTCTGTGACTGAACATATTTTTTTCATCTAAAGTCAGTTCGCCGTTTGTTCTGTCATATCCTTCGGAAATAAAAAGCGGGTCATATCCAAACCCATGTTCGCCGCGAGGCGACAAAATAACTTTCCCTTCCATAACTCCTGAAGTAACGGTATAATCTTTTCCATCATAATATATCGCCTGGCATACAAACCGCGCTTCATGCGGTTCTGGCAAATGCTTAAGATCCTGAATAAGCTTATCGTTGTTCATTTTATCAGTAGCATGTTCGCCGGCGTATCTGGCCGAAAAAACGCCCGGCGCGCCTTTTAACTGATCCACTACAATTCCAGAATCGTCGGCCAAAACAGGGACTTTATAAAAATCGTAAACAGTTTTAGCTTTTATTTTTGCATTCTCTTCAAAAGTCAGTCCGTCTTCAACAATTTCAATTTTATCGTTAAAATCTGCTAAAGATAATATTTTAACGTCAACGTCATCGAATATTCTTTTAACTTCAGTAACTTTACCCTGGTTAGTGGTAGCAAAAATTATTGTATTATTCTTTGAGCTTTCCATTCTTTTCTTTCTCCTCAAAAATCTCATCCATTGCCTGAAAAGCGTATCTCAGGTGAGGAATAACGATTGAACCGCCGATAATAAGCGCAATATTAAACGACTCCATTAGTTCATCTTTTGACGCGCCCTCTTCTATTGATCTATCAATATGATAAAATATGCAATCATTGCATCTCAAGACCATCGAGCCGACTAATCCCATCAACTCTTTTATTTTGGCAGGCAGAGCTCCGTCGATATATGCTTTATTATCAAGAGCAAAGAATTTATTATAATCTCTAAAGCCGGAATTCAGAATTTTGTCATTCATTTCGGTTCTATAAAGTCTTGTTTCCTGAGTCGTTCTTGTTTTCATAGTATCAGCGCTTAAATATTTAATTTACGCTTTAAAAATACGTACAAATAAATATGAATACAAAAAGAATAAAAGCTATTCATGCATGTTATTATTTTATCATTGCGCCTTATTAGTAAAAACGGCTATTTGTTTTAAGATGTTACTTTAAATAAAGAGATTTTAAAATTATTGAATTGTTCCTACTTTTTTTATATTAGAGAATCAAAAAGAATAGAATATGCAGTCAATAAAAAATTTTGAATCTCGCAAATTAATTTTATTTCGGGCTGATAATTGAAAGAAGAATATCACAAATGGTATAGCAATTACCTGAACAAAGAATTTGAGATGCTGGTCTTTGGCCATGCGGGCATTCCTGTAATTCTTTTTCCAACTGCAAAAGGCAGATATTTTCAGTGTAAAGACAACAAGCTTATCGAGTCCGCTTCTTTTTTTGTTGATTCAGGATTATTTAAAATCTATTGCCCGGATAGCGTAGACGATATGAGCTGGTATAATTATTCAATTTCCCCGGCGGAAAGAGTAAAAATGCATATAGCATATGAAAATTCTATCCTGCTTGACATAATAGAATTTGCCAAACACGAAACAGAAAGAGATCAGGTTTGCCTTGGAGGATGCGGCTTTGGCGCTTATCATGCGGCAAATATCGCGTTCAAATATCCTTGTTTGACAAGTCATTTGTTTTGTATGGGGGGATGTTTTAATATAAAGCAGTTTATATACGGTTATTATGACGACGACTGCTACTTTAATAACCCGCCCGATTACATGCAAAATCTTAACGATGACTGGTATCTTGAGCGTATTAGAAAGATGGGGATTGTTCTTGGTTCAGGCTCCCTTGACGGCTGCCTTAATGAAAATATCCAGCTTTCTAATATTCTCAGCAGCAGAGGAATCTGTCACTGGTTTGATAACCGCGACGGGTTCGGCAACGATTGGTTCTGGTGGCGCCAAATGTTCCCCCATTATCTTTCTTTGATTAAGGAATAAACACAATTAATATTTTGAAAGGCATTTATGAAAAAGATAGGTATTTTATTTGGTCAGGAAACTTCGTTTCCTCAGGCTTTAGCCGAAAGAATAAATTCGCTTAATGAAAAGGATATTACCGCTGAGTTCATTAAAATAGACAAAGTAATTCAGGGCGCGTCTACCGATTACGCCGTGATAATTGACAGAGTTTCCAAAGATATTCCATTTTATCAGGGATACCTAAAAGCTGCGGCTTTGAACGGCGCGGCTGTAATTAATAATCCCTTCTGGTGGGCTGCCGATGAAAAGTTTTTTAATAATTCTTTGGCAATGAAAAATGGAATAAACGTTCCCAAAACCGTTTTACTCCCTTCTAATCAGCATCCGCCAGAAACAAATTCGGACTTCTTCCAGAATTTAGCTTACCCGCTTGACTGGGCAAGTATTTTTGAGTATATCGGTTTTCCTGCATACTTAAAACCATTTTTTGGCAGCGGCTTAAAAAATATTTATCAGGTAAACGACGAGGAACAATTCTTCAATGCATATAACGAGTCAGGCCAGACTGTTATGATGCTTCAGGAAGAGATAATTTTCTCCGATTATTTCCGCTGTTATTGCATAGATCAAAAAGATATGCGAATTGTTCAATACGATCCCAAGCAACCGCATCAGTTGCGATACCTTAAAAATCCGCTTCCTAAAGCGGAAAGCCTTATGAAAAGAATCCACTCCAATGTGGTAAAAATTAACAAGATACTCGGTTATGATTTTAATACCGTAGAAGTTGCTGTAAAGGACGGAGTTCCTTACGCTATCGATTTATGCAACCCAATTCCCGCCGCTGATATAAAGCTTGTAGGCGAGGATAATTTTGAATGGATTGTAAGCTCTGTTGCAAATATGGCAGTAAAAAGAGCAAAAGCATATAAAGATGGCGTCTCAAATCTTACATGGGGCGAATTTTTAAAATCGTCGTTAACTAAGAATTAACTTGTAACTATTTTTTGACAAAGTTTTAGTATATTCAACTATAATTCTTTAATTATTTGATTTTGTATCATGAAAAAAATCGTTTATGAATTTCATGCTGGTAAAAGCGCCAGAGTGAAGTATCAGATAGAAGACTCATTATTTTCGCTTACCGGCGACGTAATTATTTCTAACTTTCAGCAAGCCAGAGTATTGGCTCATAAAATAAATGAAAGCCGGAAAAAAGAGAAAAAATTCGATCAGTATACTACTGCCGGACAGATAAACGAATTAGGTCTTTTACACGAAATTTACCATTATGTAATAAGATACTATGAGAACAAACAGAACCCGGGAGTTTTTGACCGGGCAATTACATATTTAAAGAAAAAATTTGGAGCAGAAGAATTAGATAAAACTCTCCTTGGTTTTGTAAATTACTTCCCTCCTTTATCAGTTTACAAAAAAACAATTACAGCTCAGGATTATTTATTAGACGCGACGGATATAAAAAGCAATAAGGAAATTACTCTTGAAGAATTAATACTTCTTCATTTGGAAAACTTTAATCCGGCATTTGTTTCATTAAAAGAATTATACGACGACTCTTATCTAAGCGAAACGACTATTTATGAAAAACTGATTGTAGAGATTGATAAATTCTTTTCAAAGGAAATGCCTTTTTCGCCTGAAAACTTGTCGTTGTTAAACTCATTAAAAAAACCAATACTAGAAAATCCGCATGACGCCCAGCTACAGTTGAACTATATTAAAAACAATTGGAATTCAATTCTTACTGAAGGAATTCTTTCAAAAATTTTAAGCAGTTTTGATTTAATACAGGAAGAAGCAAGATATTTTGCAGCTCAGGGAGGCGGTGGAAAAGCGACTCCTCCTGTTCCGGTATATAAAATGCTGAGAAAAACAGCTGACGGAAATGACGCCGCAACATCCGATAGAAGACGCCCGGAAGGGACAAGCAAAAGTTATTATTATGAAGCTGAACATTTTACAGAAGACGTAGACTGGATGCCTAATGTAGTTATGATAGCTAAAAATACTTACGTCTGGTTAGATCAGCTTTCTAAAAAATATATGCGCTCTATCGTCAGGCTCGATCAGGTTCCGGATGAAGAATTGGACATGCTTTCTAATTGGAACTTCACCGCTCTCTGGCTGATTGGAATATGGGAGCGAAGCTCGGCTTCTCAAAAGATTAAACAATATATGGGCAACTCCGAAGCCGTTTCTTCGGCATATTCTATTTATGATTATATAATTGCAAAAGATCTTGGCGGCGAAGAAGCGTATGAAAATTTAAAGGCGCGCGCATGGCAGCGAGGAATACGAATTGCATGCGACGTTGTTCCTAATCATACGGGAATTTATTCTAAATGGGTCGTTGATCATCCTGAATATTTTATCCAGAGCGAATACCCGCCTTTCCCAAATTACAGCTTTACAGGAATCGATTTATCGGAAGACCCAGGCATTCAATTAAGAATTGAAGACAGATACTATAATAAAACTGACGCCGCAGTCGTTTTTCAGCGTATTGATAATCACACCGGAAAAGTGATCTACATTTATCATGGCAACGACGGCACCAATATGCCGTGGAACGATACTTCTCAGCTCAATCTGTTAAAACAGGAAGTACGCGAAGCGCTGATTCAAACAATTATGAAAGTTGCTAAAAAGTCGCCTATAATTCGTTTTGACGCGGCTATGACTCTTGCTAAAAAGCATTTTCAAAGACTTTGGTTTCCGCTGCCCGGCACAGGCGGCGCAATCCCATCCCGCTCCGATTTCTCTATAAATCAGGAAACGTTCGACTCCATGTTCCCGGTTGAATTTTGGCGCGAGGTAGTAGACAGAATAAACTCTGAAATGCCGAATACTCTCCTTCTGGCGGAAGCTTTCTGGCTAATGGAAGGCTACTTTGTTAGAACGCTTGGAATGCACAGAGTTTATAACAGCGCGTTTATGCATATGTTTATGAAAGAAGAGAATGATAAATTCAGAATGTTGATAAAAAACACGCTTGAATATAATCCCGAAATTCTAAAACGCTACGTAAACTTTATGAGCAACCCCGATGAAGAAACGGCAATAAACCAATTCGGCAAAGGGGATAAATATTTTGGCGTCGCGGTTATGATGGTTACTATTCCCGGATTGCCAATGTTTGGACATGGTCAGATTGAAGGCTATACGGAAAAATACGGCATGGAATACCGCAAGGCTTATTATAACGAATCCATCGACGATTTTCTTGTTAACCGCCACAAACGCGAAATTTTTCCATTAATAAAAAAACGGGATTTGTTCAGTCAGGTAGCTAATTTTGAGTTTTATGACTTTATCGACTGGGAAGGGAATATAAATGAAAGCGTGATGTGTTTTTCAAACTTTACAAATAAAGAAAAAGCCCTCGTATTTTTCAATAATTCTTATCCTACAGTTTCCGGTTCAATAAATTATTCGTGTAATAAAATCATACCCGGTTCCTCTCAAACTCCTGCTTTTTCAAACAAAAAACTATCCAATGCGCTTAACTTAAAAACAAGCGAAGGATATTATTATACTTTTAGAGATCATAAAACTAATCTCGAATATATCCGTTCCGGCAGACAAATAGACGAATCCGGATTTAATATTTCCTTATACGGGTACCAGTATTTTGTATTCATCGATTTTCAGGAGCATTTAGATTTTAACGGAGAACTTCACAACTTAAACCAGTACTTAAATGGCGCAGGCGTTCCGTCAATCAATAAAACGCTTGCTGAATTGAAATTACTCCCTCTGCACAATGCAGTAAAAGGACTTTTGAATTATTGCTCGCTTGACGAATTTGAAAAAGTATTTGATAAATATGACGAAACCAAAAACACAATCATATCCGATTATTTACAATCTGAAATTTTAAACGTCCTTGGCGAATTAAAAAAGATTTCGTCTCAACAGATTAGCGACGAAGAAACGCTTTTGAAAGTTGAAGAAAGTTTACTTTCATTATTTAGTCTTTTAAAAAGAAATATTCAGAACGGTCAGCCGGAAGCAGACTTTATTATTGCAATAAAGAACTTTTTTATAGCGGAAAAAGAAAATAATTGTTTGAAGTTTGTATTTTCGTATTGTTTGGCTGAAACGCTATTTGGGTTATCGGAAATTGAATCGGTAGAAAACAAAAGAAAGCGCTTTGAAGAATTTTTTCTTGAAGAGCCAATTCTTCAATCTTTCGATTCGTTTACCCGTTCTTATGATAATTCAAAACACGAACTCGATCTTTTTAAAATTTTACTTTTTAGCGATAATATTTTTGACGTTAACTCAACCCCTACAGGCATAGCTTCGCCTGTTATAGATGAATCGTCGCCAATAATAGATAAACTATTTGTAATACTAAACGAAAAATCTGCGCGTCTTTATCTGAACATCAATACTTATAAAGATATTGAATACTTCAGTAAGGAAAACTTTGAGAAACTAATTACGTGGTCTTTTATTTTTGCAGTCTTAAAAGTCATAATAGACCTGAAAAAACAGGAACTTGAAATAAGCGACGAAATATTGCAGAAACTAAGCGATCGTTACGATATTCTTAACGCGTTAATATTAAAAGCCGAAACGTCCGAATATAAAATAAAAGTATTTATGGAATCGCTGACTTAATTATTATTGAATGGATTCTCTCTGTTTCCGTTAAAATCCGGCAGATAATTATCGCTGCTTTCAAGCTCCTGAATGAAGCAATTAGTAAGCTTGTATTTATCTACAAGGTCAAGAGCCTTTTCATATTCTCTTGCGCTTATTCTGCGACTAATCAGCGGATAATCGTCCGCCTTGTTTGCAGGGCAATATTGCGCCATTAGCGACACATATACCTGGGGACTCAGCTCGGAAGCGATAAACTCAAAAACTTTTTCAGTTTCGGCAAGTTCATTAGGCATTACAAGATGCCTAATTATCATTCCCCTTTTCATAATCCCGTCTTCAATAATTACTTCGCCCTCGGTTTGCCTGAACATTTCCTTTATGGCTTTTTTAGTAAAATCAAAATAGCTATCCGCTTTTGAGTACTCCTTCCCGCTTTCGTTATCGCCCCATTTAAAATCAGGCAGATAAACATCTATTACTTTCTCATAAAGCTTAAGAGTATCAACCGAATCGTATCCGTTTGAATTATATACCAATGGTATTTCCAAACCTTTTTGAGCGGCTAAGTAAACTGATTTAAGTATCTGGGGCGTAAAGTGAGTCGGCGATACAAGCCCTATATTATGACACCCCTTATTTTGAAGTTCAATCATAATATCGGCAAGGTCTTCAAACGAAACCTCTTTATGGTTTTCAGTATTTCTGCTTTGGCTTATCTCATAATTTTGGCAAAAAACGCATTTAAGATTGCAATTGCCAAAGAATATGTTTCCTGCGCCGCGTGAACCGCTGATAACCGGCTCTTCACCAAAGTGAGGAGTATATGCCGATATAATTGGCAAATAACCGCTTGCGCAAATACCATACTTGTTATTTGTTCTGTCAGCCGCGCAGTTTCTTGGGCAACTTCTGCACTCCTGTAAAAGCTCATCCGCTTTTTCGGCTCTTTTCTTTAATTCCCCGCTTTCTAAAAGTATCTTGTATGAAGGTTGAATAATTTTCGTCCGCTTATTAAAAATAATTATACAACGATAATAAATTATATTAACGATTTAAACAATTACAAAAAATATATCCTTGACAATTATCGCCGATAACGTTAATTTTACATAGACTAAATCTAAATAAAGTATGGCTCTTAAATATTAATTAAAGATTAAAATGAAAACTGCTTCAGACTTAAAACTTGGCGAAAATGCGATAATAGTAGACATTGACACTAATCACCCTTCTTCACGCAGGTTGATTGAGTACGGTTTTACCCCCGGACAAAGAATAGAATTAGTGAACAAATCGATATTCAACGACCCAATTGCTTTATCTGTCAGAGGTTCGTTAGTCGCTATTAGAAGAAAAGAAGCAAATTGTATAAAAATATAATGGAAGAAATTACAGAAAAAAAAACGCCCCTTATTTCTTTAGTCGGCGCTCCAAATTCAGGAAAAACGACCCTATTTAATTATTTAAGCGGTAAAAATTACAAAACCGTTAATTATCCCGGTTCAACAGTAGAATATTCTTTTGCTCCCCTTCTTGAAAAATTTAATTTAACTGGCAATATCTTAGATACGCCTGGCATAATAAGCCTTAACCCAGCTTCCCCAGACGAAAAAGTTGCAATAAGCTCTTTATATTACCACCCGGATTATGGCTCGCCTGACGTTGTTCTTGTTTCAGTCGATTCAAGCCAGCTCTCGCGGCATTTATTGTTGGTTCAGCAAATGTTACGCGCTCACTTTAATATTATTGTCGTTTTGACTATGGGCGATATACTTGAGCGAAAAGGGTTTCAGGTCTCTGAAGACGCGCTGAGTAAAAGACTTAAGTGCGGCGTAGTCAGGATTAACGGCAAGACAGGAGCCGGAGTCCCAAGATTAATGGAACTAATTGAACTTAGCCTTTCTTCAAAAAAAACAGAATCGAAATTTAACGATCCGGAATTCGATCTTCATCACAAACTGCATGAAGAGTTTCATCATCAACATGAAAGACATCATAGACGCAATGGCGATTCTTCAAATCACAGGCGAAGACATTTCAGTTTATTGCATTTATTAAGCTTCTTTTTTGCAAAGCGTAAATGCCACGATGAAGGAGCGCATAACCACGGTAATCATCGCAGTATTAACGATTTAGAAAAGCTCCATGGAGTAGACCCGGAATTATTACGGAACTCGCATAAACTAATTCATATTTTCCATGAAATTGAAAAAATAGAATCTGAAGTTCTAGTAAGGATTGACGGCGCCGAAAGCTCTGACAAACAAAAAAGCAATTTTAATGCTGCTAATAATCAGCCTGATTCGTTTACTATTAAAATTGATAGTATTTTATTACATAAATACTGGGGACTTCTATTCTTTGTTCTTATAATGGCGGCAACATTTACGTCTATACTCTGGCTTGCAAGCCCTATTATGGATCTGATTAATATTGCTTTCTCTTCCTTATCCCAATATGTATCGCAAACGCTTGGAGACGGTTGGCTGAGCGATCTACTTGCTAATGGATTAATTGACGGCGTTGGTTCTGTTCTGGTTTTTCTGCCGCAAATTATAATATTATTCTTAATTTTGGGACTTCTTGAAGACTCCGGTTACTTAGCCAGAGGCGCAATGTTAGTTGACAGGCCACTTTCTAAGATTGGACTAAACGGCAAATCGTTTGTGCCAATGCTTTCAGGATTTGCCTGCGCAATTCCGGCTACTCTTGCAGCAAGAACAATTTCAAACAAGCGGGAACGTTTTTTAACAATATTTATTCTTCCATTGATGACTTGCAGCGCAAGACTTCCAGTTTACGCTTTGCTAATTGCTTTTGTCACTCCGCAAAATAAACCATGGATTGGCGGTTTACTTCTTGCAACGATATATGTTTTTGGAATTCTTAATTCTTGTTTAATTTCAGGAATTATAAATAAATTTCTGAACAGAGGCAGAAAAGAAGTAGAAGACGATTCTTCGTTTATACTTGAATTGCCAACTTACAAAAGACCCGTCTTCAGCATTGTTGCAACCGATACTTATAATAATGCAAAACAATATATCAAACGAGCCGGACCAATTATTTTAACGCTTTCATTAGTTATTTGGCTTATTACATATTTCCCAAATTCTAATCCCAAAGTTGACGAAACTAATAAGACTCGCAACGAACTTGTACAACTGAAAAATTCTGAACGATTAGAAAACTCCTATTCGGCATATTTAGGCAAGTTTATAGAGCCTGTAATGCGGCCTTTAGGGCTCGACTGGCGCGTAGGAACGGCTTTGGTTTCTACATTTGCAGCAAGAGAAGTTTTTGTAAGTTCATTGGCAGTAATTTTTAAAGTTACTTCCACCGAGGATAAACTTCAGAACTCAATATTAAAACAAATGCGCGAAGCCACAATTGGCAATACCGGACAAAAACTATTTACTACGGCTACAATAGCAGGACTAATTGTGTTTTTTATATTCGCCCTGCAATGTATTTCCACTATAGCAATTTCAAAAAAAGAAACCGGAGGCTGGCGCATCCCTTCTTTACAAATTGCTTTTTATACCATAACGGCATACTTATTTTCATTTTTAACGGTAAACGGTTTGCGGGCTTTAGGGATACAATAAAATAAACAAATAGATTTATATTGATACTCATTAATATCCGATATATTTTTACTTATAGATTAATTTTGATTTTCAATAATGAACAAACAAGCAACTGATATTTTTACCGCTTTCTTGAAAAAAGGAAAGAACAGAATTACTCCCGAAAGATTCGAAGTAATGGAAGCTGCTATTGAATACGAAGGTCATTTTGGCGCAGATGATCTGTATATTGCAATGAAAAACAAAAAGACGGACGTATCAAGGGCTACCGTATACAATACCGTTGAACTGCTTGCTCAATGCGATTTGATTACAAAAAGAAATTTTGGCGATAATCTTACCCGATATGAAAGTAATTACAAAAAACAAAGTCATGACCATCTGATATGCATCGACTGCGGAAAAATTATTGAGTTCTCTAACCCGAAAATCAGAAAGATTCAGGACGAAATTTGTAAAGAACTAAAATTTGAAGCAGTGAGTTATTCTTTTAATATTTTCGGAAGATGCAAATCTCTCGAAGATTGTAAATCCGTTGACCCAAATAAAAAAAGTAATCCGTAAATGAAAGAACAAAAATATCCTTTAAATTGGCAAAAAGACGATTATTCAATCAAGATATTCTGTTCTATACCTAACGTTGCCACTGGTATTTTAATAACGGCCGGTTCTGCGCTTGTTGTAGTAGATCCTGGAGACGGTATTTTACGCGACCTTAATAAGGAAGTAGGAACGGCTAAAATTCTTGGTATTTCCGACGTTTTTATTACGCACGGTCATCACGATCATATTGGAGGCGTTTGGTCTTTCCTTACCTATCTGCGAGTAATGAACAAAAAAACTCCTCTTCACATCCATTACCCTAAGGGATGCATTGAAATTGAAAGTATTTATAACGCTTTTTGCAAAGTTTATTCAAAATCTATTACTTATCCCATACTGCTTAACAAAATTACAAGTTCAAAATCTTACAGACGTCACAATATAACGGTAAAACCTTTTGAAGTTGTGCATAAAGAACTGCTTGTAGATAAACAAACCACTAAACAAGTCCCGGCATTAGGATTTAGATTCACTTATAATCAGAAACAGATTTGTTACGGCGGCGATACTTCGTATTGCGCAAACTTAGTCAATATGGCCAAGGGCTGCGATCTTGCTATTGTAGAAGCCGGACACGACGATAGCGTTACGGATGATTTGCATATGTCGCATTCCGAAGCTGAAAAAATTGGCATGTCTGCAAAAGATTATTTTTTGGTTCACGTGCCGGAATAAAAGATTTTATTCTTTTTTTTGTGTCATTATATTTATCCATACTCCACTTCAATGGATTATTAGTAATGTAATTTTTAACATTTTTCAATTCAATTTCATTTCTGATAATTCTATCGTAATACCGAGGTTGCCAAGCAAAATCAATATTGTTTTTAATAGCATATTTAGTAACGCCAATCTTAAATCCTCTAATAACCGAAGCCAGATTTTTTGATTGAGAGCAACATTTCGGGACAGGTTTCTGCTGATGTAGAGACGCAAAATTTTGCGTCTCTACGCTATTTTGCTCCTCTACATTATTTTGCGTCTTTACGCTATTTTGCTCCTCTACATTATTATTCTGTTTATTAATGGTAATTATCCCGTGAATGTGATTTTGCATTATAACAAATGCGTCCAATATAACATCAGAGAAATGTTTGGGAATATCAAGCCAGCATTCATTAGCGCATAATCCGATTTCCGACAAATGTACTTGCCCATCTTGAATTTTTCCAAAATATTGCATTTTTAGATAAGCGCATAAAGTAACAAAATAAGAAGCATTTAAGCTATAATCCCACCAATTAGCTCTTGCAGAAGCGATCCTATATTTATTTTGATACCTTTCCATTTTTCATAAAGAGGATATCTTGATTTATATACAGTTAGCTATACGAGACGCAAAATTTTGCGTCTCTACAGAATTCAATTTATAATTTTATATCCGCAACTGGGAATTCTGTTGCGCGCATGGAATGTACTTTGTTAGGAACGGGAATTGAAACGTCTGCTTTTACATAGGTTTCAAATTCCTGTCGGAATTTTGTAACCATAAATCTAACAGGCCACGCAGCCGCTTCGCCTAAAGCGCAGACAGTATTGCCTTCTATATTTGAAGCAATACTAATAAGCAGATCAAGGTCTGACGAAACGCCATTGCCTGCTGCAATTCTTTCCAATACCTTTTGAAGCCAGCCGGCTCCCTCTCTGCAAGGAGTGCATTGTCCGCAGCTTTCATGATGATAAAATTTAGAAATTCTGGCAAGAACCTTAACAAGATTAGTATCTTCGTCCATAACTATCACTCCGGCTGTACCGATGCCGGAACCAATGGCTTTAAGAGAGTCAGCGTCCATTTTAACGCCCTCAAGCTGGTCGCCACGCAAAGGAGGCATAGAAGACCCGCCTGGTATAACGCATTTAATCTTTTTATCGCCAGGCACGCCGCCTGCTAATTTATAGATAACGTCCGTTAGTAATGTGCCCGTTGGAATTTCATATACGCCCGGTTTATTTACATGACCGCTAACGCCGCATAAAATTGTTCCCGGATGTTTTGGCTCTCCAATTTTAGAAAACCACTCCGCGCCTTTATTGATAATAGCGGGTACGTTAGTTATGGTCTCAATATTATTAATAGTAGTAGGATTGCCCCATAAACCGTTAGAAGCAGGAAATGGAGGCTTTACTCTGGGATAAGCTCGTTTGCCTTCAATAGAATTCATTAAAGCGGATTCTTCGCCGCATATATAAGCGCCCGCGCCCTTATGTATAAAAATATCGCACGAAAACTGAGAGCCTAAAGTTTCTTTCATTTTTTCGCCGACAAAACCTTTATCGTAAGCGTCGTCTAAAGCTTTTTGAAGCAGTTTAACCCATTTGGCATACTCGCCTCTTATATAAATATAAGCGGCTTTAGCCTGAATAGCGTAGCAGGCAATTAAAACGCCTTCCAACAGCTGATGCGGGTTAAATTCAAATATCTGCCTATCCTTAAACGAACCGGGTTCGCTTTCGTCGCCGTTAACGCATAAATATTTAGGTTTATCGGTAGTTTTAGGCATAAAGCTCCACTTAAGCCCGGTTGCAAAAGCCGCGCCTCCTCGTCCTCTTAAGCCCGATTTTTTCACTTCGGCAATAACGTCGTCGGTCGACATTGCATAAGCTTTTTTAACAGCCTGATAACCGCCGTTTTGAATATAAACATCTATAAGATGTAAATCTTTAATATCTGGTAAAACTATTCGTTCCATTAAAATTCTATTTAAGTGAATCTAAAATTTCTATTGCCTTATCGACTGTCAGGTTCTCAAAATAATCTTCATTTACGGCAAGCATAGGAGCCGTGCCGCAAGAGCCCATACATTCAACTTCTTCTAACGAGAATTTAGAATCCGGAGTAACTCCGCCATTCTCAATACCTAATCTTTTCTTTACGCCTTCATAAATATCATAACCGCCTCGCAGCATGCATGAAACATTAGTGCAAACCTGAATATGATATTTTCCCGCAGGAGATTTGTGATACATCGTATAAAAAGTAGCCACTCCAAGAACGTCTTCGGACGGCATTTTTAATACGGATGCAACTTCGTTAATAACTTCCTGCGATATCCAGCCGTTTTGTTCCTGCGCCAAATATAAAACAGGCATAACTGCCGCTTCCGCGTGCGGGTATTTTTTTAGAATATCCGGTATTTTATTTTTATTTTCTTCCGAAAAACTGAATTCCATAACACAAAATCTTTTTAATTATTATTTATCAGCCTCTCCCATAACGGGATCAAGACTGCCAATTATTGCAACTACGTCAGATATCATATGCCCTTTTATTAACTGAGGCAACGCCTGCAAATTTACAAACGAAGGAGAATGAATTTTAACTTTCCATGGATGCCCTTCGCCATGGCTTACAATATAAAAGCCCAATTCCCCTTTAGGGTTTTCTATTGCGCTGTATACTTCGCCCACAGGAGGGTTAATTCCGAAATTAATAATCATAAAATCGTGAATTAATTCTTCCATCTTTGTATAAATTTCTGTTTTATGAGGCAAAACTTTTTTAGGCTGGTTCGACGTAACTTCGCCAGGTTTCATTTTTGCTATAACCTGTCTGATTATTTTTACGCTTTCTCTTAACTCGTCAGTTCTTACAAAATAACGGGCAAGACAATCGCCTTCGGTATAAACCGGCACGTCAAAATCAACTTCGGCATATTTTAGATATGGGTTAGTCTTTCTGATATCGTGATTTACGCCGCTTGCGCGCAGGTTTGGCCCTGTAAAGCCAATATCCAAAGCGTCTTCTTTTGAAATTACTCCAATTCCGTCTAACCTTTCAATAAAAATTCTGTTAGTATTAAGCAGTTTTTCAAATTCTGCAAAATTACCTTCAAATTCTTCAATAAACTTGGTAATCATCTTAACAGCTTCTTCGGTCATATCGCTTGCAACGCCGCCTAAACGGGTATAGCTTGTAGTAAACCTTGCTCCGCAAACCAGATCGAGTATGTTAAGGACTTTTTCTCTTTCTCTCAAAGCCCATAAGAACACCGTCATTGCGCCTACGTCCATAGCAAAAGAGCCAATAGCAATTAAGTGCGACGTAATTCTTGAAAGCTCACAGATAATCATTCTGATGTATTGAGCGCGTAATGGCACTTCAATAGCGGCTAATTTTTCTACCGCCATTACATAAGCTACATTATTTGAAAGAGGCGATAAATAATCAAGCCTGTCAGTATGAGGAATAAATTCATGGTAACTCATATTTTCAGCAAGCTTTTCATATCCTCTATGAAGATACCCCAGTTCCGGCACAGCGGCCATAATGGTTTCGCCGTCTAAACGCAATAATACTCTTAAAACGCCATGAGTAGCAGGGTGTTGAGGTCCCATATTCAGAATCATATCGTTTTCAAGAGCGTCCTCAAGAGTAATATTTGAGTCTGCGCCAAGCAACGCCTGAACTATTTTGGGATGAATATCGTCTTTTGTTAATTTTTCCATAAGCTTTATTTTATTTTTGAGGAAGAGGTAAAGAACCAGGAATTCCCATTAAAGGGAAATCCTTTCTTAACGGATGATATTCAAACTCTTCCGGCATATACATTCTTCTTAAATCAGGGTGATTATTAAACACTATTCCATACATATCAAAAGTTTCTCTCTCATACCAATTAGCCGATTTCCATACAGAGGTAATAGAATCTATCGAGTCTCCAGATCCTTCGATACTGGCTTTTAAACGAAGCCGAAAATTATTAGGAATAGAAAACAAGTTATAAGAGACCGTAAATCTATTTTTACTTGTCGCTTCGTCAATCCCGGTTATGTCAATGCATTGTAAAAACAATAGTTCGCTGTCTTCTTTTAAGAATTTACATATTTCTACAATTAACTTAGGATTAACCTGCGCAGTTAATTCATCGCGGAATTCTGAAAACTTTATATTGTTTTCTGAAAATTTTTCGGTTAATTTTTTAATTATCTTTTCTTTCATCGTATTCAATTAGTTTTGCAGAACGTTAATATCTGAGTTGGTTTGATTTGGGAAGTCGCTTGCTTTAGTTTTGCCAATTTTTTCCTGGATATGCATCAATGCATGAAGAAGATTATCAGGACGAGGCGGACAACCGGCCACATAAATATCTACTGGCAAAAACTGGTCGATGCCCTGCACCACAGAATATGTTCTGTAAATGCCTCCTGAAGAAGTACAAGCGCCCATTGCCATAACCCATTTAGGTTCAGGCATTTGATCGTATATTTTTCGTACGACTTTTGACATCTTATAAGTAACCGTCCCGGCGACAATAAGCAAATCGCATTGTCTTGGGGTAAATCTCATAACTTCAGCTCCAAACCTTGCAATATCGTATTTAGGACCACCTGCGGCAATCAATTCTATTGCGCAACAGGATATTCCTAACGGCATAGGCCAGACAGAGTTTTTACGCGCCCAGGAGACTAATGCGTCGACTGTAGTAGTAAAAAAGCTATCTCCTGAAGCCATACTTTCTAATCCCATTTGAAACCTCCCTTCTTATAAACATATAGAAATCCAAGTTCTAACACCACTAAAAATACTAACATCGAAAAGAAGATGGAAATTCCAATTTGGCTGTATAATTTTTTAAATTGAACCGCCCATGGGTAGACGAATATAACTTCCAGATCAAATACAATAAAAAGCATAGCCACAAGATAATACTTAATAGAAACTCTTTCGTTAGTAGTTCCTATTGGTTTAAGACCGCTTTCGTAAGTAGATTCTTTTTCGGAATTTGGTCTTTGCGGTCCCATCAGTTTTGACATGACCACTGTAGCTACGGCGAAAATCACCGCGACTATTATTACTATAAACACCGGTATATATTGTTCAATCATATACTATTTTGAATTATTTTATCAACAAAGTTATTATAAATTGCTTAGAATGTCAATTTAAGGAATTGTTGATTTTTAATTTAGTTTTATTTATTTAAATTTCATAGACATTCTTTAATTATATAGCACAGGTTTTATATGGAACTGCATTTTATTGGCGCCGCACAGACTGTAACGGGTTCGCTTCACCTGCTTAAAGTAGACGGCAGACAATATCTGCTTGATTGCGGTTTATATCAAGGCAAAAGAAAAGAAACGTTTGAATTAAACAGAAATTTCAAATTATTTGAACCTGCTGAAATTGACGCGGTAATTCTTTCGCACGCGCATATCGACCATTGCGGAAGACTGCCAAACTTAGTAAAAAAAGGCTTCCATGGCAAAATTTATTGCACTAATGCCACAAAAGACCTGGCTGTTATTTTATTAAAAGACTGCGCTCACATACAGGAAAAAGACGTTGAGTTCGTAAATAAAAAAAGAGCCAAACAGGGCAAAAATCTGTTCGAGCCTCTTTACTCGCATCAGGATGTTGAAAACACCATCCGGCTTTTAGAAGGGATTGATTACCACGAAGAGCTTGTAATATCCCCTTCGCTTAAATTTAAATTTTATGACGCCGGACATATTTTAGGGTCGGCAATTACTTATTACACAATTACTGAAAATGGAAACGTGACGCATCTTGGTTTTTCCGGAGATTTAGGCAGACCAAATCTGCCAATACTTAAAGACCCGGAACCAATTCCAAATGTTAATTACTGGATATGCGAATCGACTTATGGAGGAAGATTCCATGCCGATATTGATGAGGTTGAAAAAAAACTAACCGATGTAATTTCCAAAGCCATTGCAAGAGGAGGTAAAATAATTGTTCCTTCATTCAGCGTTGGCAGAACTCAGGAACTTGTTTATGCGCTTCATAAAATTTTTGAAAAAAAATTAGCTCCGCGTATTCCAATCTATGTAGACAGTCCCCTTTCCACAAGCGCTACTGAAGTTTTCAGAAAACATTCCGAATGTTTTGACGAAGAGACAAAGACTTTTTTTTCTAAATTTGACGATCCGTTTGGATTTGATTTACTAACCTACATTACTGATGTTGAAGATTCAAAAAGACTGAACGATATCAAAACCCCTATAATGGTTATTTCGTCTTCCGGCATGGCAGAAGCTGGCAGAATTTTGCACCACCTAAGGAATAACATAGAAAACGAAAAGAACATTATTCTGATGGTTGGATACTGCGCCGAACATACTTTAGGAAAACATATTATAGAAAAAATGCCTATCGTTAAAATCTTTGGCGAGGAATTTAAACTTAAAGCTGAAGTAGTAGTGTTCAACTCTTTAAGCGCGCATGCCGATTCAGACGAGCTAATAAATTATTGCACGGTATTCGATAGAGAAATAATGAAAGAGATATTTCTTGTTCATGGCGATCTTGACCAGCAAAAGAAATTTAAAGCAAGACTAAGTTCTATTGGCTTTACTAAAACTGAAATACCCGCGCAAGGCGACGTTTTTAGTTTTTGATGATTAAAAAAAACGCAAATATAAACAAGCGGTTTTGCATTTATGTCTTATTTGAATGCAAAATAATATTTGGCAAGAGTATAAATTTGCTATTAAATAATAAATGAAATTATTATTTAAAATACTACTCTTCTGCCCCGCTGTTTTGTTTGCGCAAACAAAAACCGATAGCCTTGAATATGTTGCGCCTGTCAATAAAGAAAGCGAGTTTACTACAAAATTTGACAAACAAATAAGCACATACGTACTTACAAACAATATAAAATTATTTAAAAGTTTTAACGCTTTTGATTTTGCGTTAACAGAAAATTACAGTTCTACTTTTATCCGTTCGTCTGAAAACAATGTAAAAGACGAGCACTTCTTCTCTTTTAAAACCGATTACAGCATATCGCCGGATATTAAAATAGGGTTTGGATTAAACAACAATATTCTTTCCGACAATAGGAAGATAGAGATTAATAACGCCTCACAATCCGACTTTACTTTATTCGGCAGCTTAACGCCAGAAACAGGCACTTCTATAATACCATACTTCGGATATTCAAATAACAGACAGATTGGCGAAAATGATTACGGCTACGTTTATGGATTTGAATCTCAATCTGGTTATTTATCTACGCAGGATCTTACAGTTAATTCAATTTTGCGATTTAAAAATGAGGATATAAATCCGCGCAAAAATTTCCTTCGTTATTTTAACGTTGATTTAAAAAATGTTTTTAACGAAAAAGCGGCCAACTCCTTTTCTGTTTTTTATACTGCAAACAGAAAAGATTTTTACTATACCGCGGATACCGTCACTGCAAAAACATTTAATGTAACAAATAATATTCAATCCAGAATTGAGACGAATTATTATTTACAGGATAGGTTTTTATATAACGGTTTGTTTGACGTTATGCGTTTTGATTTAACCGGGAACTTAAGCTGGAGAGAAATTGACAAAGATACGCGCTACAGAATTTCAAACCCTATCAATTCTTCTAATTACGACTACAAAATAAACGAATTAAAATTCGAACTTCAGGGAAACTCAAGTATTAATCTGGGATTGTTTGAGGGGAATTTGAAAGTTTTATTTTCAGAACACGACGAAAAGCATATTGCGAAAAGCAACCCTTCTGAAAACAGTATTTTTAAACAGGCGCACGACGACGCAGAAAGCGAGAAGAACAATACTTCGTTAAGAAGCTCTGTTTCTTTAAGCGGTCTTTTTAATTTTTCAAAATCGGATAAATTAATTTTTAGCCTATTCCAAAACAAACTTTCCTATAATACTCCAAGCGACAATAATAACGACGATAGAGACGAGCTATATTCAATTATACGAGCAAGGTATAATAAAACGCTTTCTCCATTGTTTAGTTTATTTGTAAACGCAGAAGCTGATTTTAACCATATAGTTTACATCTTTTCTGAAAGAAGCTCAAATAATAATTTAAACCGCGTAATTAAGCTCTCATCCGGCAGTTATTATACCGGTAAAAATTTTTCCAGCTTGAATACGTTTGAAGTTTCGGCTAATTATACTGTGTATGATTTTGAAGCGCTGAATGCGAATTTAAAAAGCTACTCTTTTAGGCAGTATTCATATACCGATTCAAGCGTAGTTAAATTAACAGATCGTCTCTCATTTGTCCTAAACGGCAGTTTTAAATTATCAGAACAGGGACAATTTAGCTGGAGCGCATTTTCTACGCATCCGACGCAGTATCTTGCAGAAACATATCTTGAACCAAAACTTATTTCATATTTATATGGCGCAAGCTTTGCTCTGGGAATAAGATATTTTTCGCTTGATACATATAAATTCAATAATTCAGTAAAATATATAGATTCTCGTTATAAGAGCGTCGGGCCTCTTGCAGAAATAATAATGAGCAGAGTCCACAACTTATCATTAAATTTTAAAGGTTATTACGAAATCATTACAACTACTAATAACCCTTCAAGAGACATACCCAATTTAAATTGTGATATAACATGGAATTTTTAAATTGATTAAACATTTTTTTTTATTATTTTAAAGATAAAAATCTGATGCATTTGGAAAACTATCATAAAAGTTTAGAAATAGACAGCAAGCCAGAAAATCTGGAATTAGTAGAAAATTTTGTTAATACTTTTTCTTATGAAATTGGCATAAACAAAAAGAAAATCCCCGGATTATTACTATCTATGACGGAAGCGGTTACTAACGCTATTAAACATGCTAATAAATACGACGTTAACAAAAAAGTTTTTATTGACGTTTGCGTAGAAAAAAACAAGCTCATTCTAAAAATTAAAGACCAGGGAAAAGGTTTTGATCCGGATACTATACCAGACCCAACTGAGCCGGAAAACCTTTTAAAAGACTCCGGACGCGGATTATTTCTTATGAGGTTCTACATGGAAGAGCTTAGTTTTGATATAACTCCTGAAGGAACTGAGACAACGCTTATAATGGACATTAATTAGTCGAAATAAGCGCCTAAAGTTTAAAAACAAAAAACCCGCCTTGAGAGCGGGTTTTTTTATAGACCTGAAAAATATATTACAGTTCTAATTTCTTAATATTATCAAGAACGTCTTTGCCTGATCTGTTTAAAGCTTCCTGTTCTTCGTCAGTTAACTTAAGTTCGATCACTTGTTCAGCGCCATTGCTGCCCAATTTAACCGGAACGCCGCAATAAACATCTTTCAAACCGTATTCGCCTTCCAGCCAAGCTGCGCAAGGTAAAATTCTTTTGCTGTTTCTTGCAATAGCTTCAGCCATTGAAACGACAGAAGAAGAAGGAGCATAAAAAGCGCTTCCAGTTTTAAGATAGTTAACTATTTCGCCGCCGCCAGTTCTAGCGCGTTTAACTAATTCTTCAATTTTAGCCGCAGATAAGAACTCAGTCAACGGGATACCGGCAACTGAAGTATATCTAACAAGAGGAACCATAGAATCTCCATGTCCTCCAAGAACAAGAGCAGATACATCTTTAACCGAAACGTTTAATTCCTGAGCGATGAACAACTTAAAACGAGCGGTATCAAGAACTCCAGCCATACCAAGAACGCGATTTTTAGGGAAACCGCTGGCTTTGTATGCTACGTAAGCCATAACGTCAAGCGGATTAGAAACCACGATAATTATAGTATTAGGAGATTTTGCTACAATCTGTTCTGTTACTGATTTTACAATTTTTGTATTAGCGAATAATAAATCGTCTCTGCTCATTCCTGGTTTGCGTGCTAGTCCTGCAGTAATAATTACTAAATCAGAATCAGCTGTATCGTCATAATTGTTTGTGCCTATTACAGACGAGTCAAAAAGTTCGACTGGTGCGCTTTCCCACATGTCAAGCGACTTACCTTGTGGAATACCTTCAACAATATCGATCACTACTACTTGCTCAGCTAATTGCTTTTCAGCTATTCTTTGAGCAGCTGTAGCGCCAACATTTCCGGCTCCAACTACTGTTATTTTCTTCATTCACTTTTCCTGTGTATTAATTAACAACTGGGGTTACAGACACAAATTGTCTGTCGCCTCTTTTCATTTCAAATTTTACCTTTCCATTAGCGACTGCAAAAAGAGTATCGTCGCCGCCTTTTTGTACGTTTGCTCCAGGATGAAATTTAGTCCCTCTCTGACGAACTAAAATAGCTCCTGCCAAAACGTTTTCTCCACCAAATCTTTTTACGCCTAAACGTTGCGCATTACTATCGCGACCGTTTCTTGACGAACCTTGACCTTTTTTATGAGCCATTGTTAAGCCTCCAGTTTTTAACCTATTTTGGTTATTTCAATTCTTGTTAATTGTTGTCTATGTCCGTTTTTCTTCTGATAACCTGTTCTTCTTTTTTTCTTAAAAACGATTACTTTTTCGTCTTGAAGATGCGCAAGAACTTTGGCCTCTACCTTAACGTCAGAAAGAAATGGATTACCAATTTTTGAACCGTTTTCATCGGCTAATAAAAATACAGAATCAAATGTTACATCTGTATCTGGTTCGTTCTGAAGTCTAGGGACATAATATTTGGCTTTTTCAGTTACCTTAAACTGTTGCCCTGCTATATTTACAACCGCAAACATTTTCACCTCATAATTTCTAATTTAGTCAGTAAACTTAATAAATATAATTAGTTAAGTCAATTATTTTAAATTTTATTTATTTTTCATCCAGAATAAGAAAATTCTAAAACTTTTGAGAGACTGAATTTTATTTTTTCAGCGAAAAATAAAACTCAGATCCCTCGTCTAAAACGCTTTTCACCTGAATTTTGCTATTATGGGCTTCAAGAATATGTTTTACTATAGCAAGCCCTAAACCTGTTCCCCCCACTGCGCGAGACCTGTTTTTATCAACGCGGTAAAAACGTTCAAATATCCGGTCTAAATCCTCTTCCGGTATGCCAAGCCCGGTATCTTTTATGCTTATTTTTACGCTTCCCTTTACCGCTTCTTCTACAATAATTTCTATTTGTCCGGTTTCGGTATATTTTATAGCATTCTGGATTAAATTCGAAAAGACCTGTTTAAGCTTTGCTTTGTCTCCAAAAACGTCAAGGTTCTCTCTTACCGGGGCAAGTATCAATTGAAGATTTTTCTCTTCTGCCATAGGTTTAAACTCTTCCCAGATAGCTTTAAGATATTCCGATAATTTGAAATATCTAAAACTTAACCGCATCTCCCCCGTTTCAATCATAGAAATATCAATCAGGTCGTTCAGCAGCGAATTTAGATTTTGCGTATGGAAATCAGCTTTTTCTAAAAAATACGTATTGACTTTCTGGTCGTTCAAAGCCCCGTTTAATAAAGTTTCTATATATCCCTGAATTGCAAAAATGGGCGTCCGGAGTTCGTGCGAAACATTTCCAAGAAATTCAGTTCTCATTTTCTCAAGTTTTTTAAGATAATCTATATCTTCCTTGATCCGGTCAAACATGAGCCGTATTTCCGTTTCAATTCCATTATAATTATTCTTTAATTCAATTTCGCTGGAAACGGTATACTTTTTTTCGCGTATATTTTTGATTACTTTTTTAATCAGACTGATGTTCTTTGCAATTTTACGCTGAACGGCAATAAAAAGAATTACCCAGAAGATAAATAATAAAATATAAACGGAAGAATAATCGCTGATAGATAAGAAAAGGTTAAGGACGATAAAGAGAATTAAACCGCAAACAAGGAACTCTTTTAAGCCTGTTAAATCAGATATTTTTTTTTTCAGATTACTCAACATTCTTAAAACGATACCCTACGCCCTTAATCGTCTCGATTAAATCGGCATATTCATTTAACTTTTCTCTTATTTTTCTTATGTGCACGTCAACTGTTCTATCTACGACAAAAACATCGGCTCCCCAGACTTCCTTAAGAAGAGCTTCGCGGTTAAACACGCGCCCTGGATTGCCTGCCAAAAAGAAAAGAAGTTCAAATTCTTTACGCGGGAAAACGTTTTGAACGCCGTTAATAAAGACTACATATTTTTTCTTGTCAATTTTTATCGGCCCAATTTCAATTTCTTTTATAAGATCGGAACCATCTTCTTTTTTCCCCTCATATCTTCTAAGGTTCGATTTTACGCGCGCCACTAATTTTTTAGGAGAAATCGGCTTTTGTATATAATCAGTTGCGCCAAGTTCCAAGCCCTGAATTTCATCGGCTTCGCCCCCCTTTGCCGTTAAAAATATAACGGGAATATCCTGATAATTATTATTTTGCCTGATTTTCTTACATACTTCAAAGCCATTCATTTTTGGCATCATTATATCTAATACAACCAGATCCGGATTTTCGGCCATTTTTTCCATAGCCTCGCTTCCGTCATAAGCAGTAATGACGGAAAAATCTTCCTGTTCAAGGTTATATTTCAGGAATTCAACTATATCCCTTTCGTCATCTACGAGTAAAATTTTGGTCTTCATGAACATTTTCCAATTATATTTTCATAACATAACAAATAATAACTATATTTTGAAAACAAAAATATTTTATTCTCTTAGAATTTAAATAATTCTCAGGTCTTATAAAAACATTTAGTTTTCGTAAAAATCCCCTCTGCATCAATCCCTATTAATTCGTGTAATTCTGCCTGGGTTCCATGATCTATAAACTTATCAGGAATCCCAATTCTTAGGATGTCATTTTTATAATTTTTGTCGCTGAAATACTCAACTATGCCGCTGCCGAAACCGCCAATTATAGCATTTTCTTCTACAGTGACAATTTTATTAAACTTTTTAGAAACTTCATCTAATCTTGCCAGATCAAGCGGCTTTGCAAAGCGCATATTAACAACCTCGCAGGCAATGCCTTCAGCTTCAAGTTTTTCGGCCGCTTCCATAGCGGTTACTACTGTAGCTCCAAATGCCAATATAGCAACGTCTTTTCCCTGGCGGATTACTTCGCTTTGCCCTATTGGTATTTCATCAAAACCTTCTTTGATTTCCACTCCAGGCGCAGAACCGCGCGGATATCTGATTGCAATAGGTCCTTTTTTATAATTAACTGCCGTAAACAGCATATCTCTTAATTCAGATTCGTCTTTAGGAGCCATAATTACCATATTAGGAATTAATCTCAAATAAGATACGTCAAAAGCTCCGTGATGCGTAGGCCCGTCAGCGCCAACTAATCCGGCTCTATCCATAGCCAGAACAACATGCAATTTTTGCAGACTTATATCGTGCACAATCTGATCAAACGCGCGTTGCATAAACGTCGAGTAAATAGCTATAACCGGAATTATTCCTTGAGTAGCCAAACCAGCGGCAAAAGTAGCGGCATGTTCTTCGGCTATTCCTACGTCAAATACTTTGCCTGGGTGTTTTGACGCGACATAATCCATTCCGGTGCCATCCGGCATAGCCCCCGTTATTCCAATTACGTTAGGGTTAGTATCCATAATTTCGGCCAAAGCCTTTCCAAAAAACGAAGTATACGAAGGGACTAATCCATTTTTTTTATATACTTTGCCCGTTTCTTTATCAAAAGGAGTTACTCCATGGTAACGTTGCGGCTGTTCTTCAGCAGGCGCATAACCTTTTCCTTTTTGAGTAATTGCGTGAACAAGTATAGGTCCTTTGAAAGTCTTCACCTGTTCAAATAGTTTAATAAGCTGGTTTACATTGTGACCGTTAACAGGGCCAAAATACCGGAATCCTAAGGCTTCAAATAACATTCCCGGAGTTATTACAGCTTTAATGCCGCTTTCTAATCTCCATGCAATTTTTCTCAACCTGTCGCCAAATATGTCTAACTTTCCGGTAAGATCCCAAATTTGACCTTTAAATCTGTTGTACTCCGGGTGCGCAATCATTTCAGTAAAATAATTGGAAATCTGCCATATATTTTGGGCTATCGACATATTATTATCGTTCAAAACCACGATTAAGTTAGTCTTAAGCACGCCGGAATTATTCATAGCTTCATAAATCATTCCGCCCGTCATAGCTCCATCGCCAATAACGGCTACAACATTTCGTTTTTCCTTTTTCAGATCGCGAGCGACGGCCATTCCTAAAGCAGCGCTAATAGAAGTAGAAGCGTGCCCGGCGCCAAATGCGTCATACTCGCTTTCAGTGCGTTTAAGAAATCCACTTATCCCATCCATATGTCTTATATTTTTAAGAGCTTCTTTTCTGCCTGTCAAAATTTTGTGAGGATAAGCCTGATGCCCTGTATCCCATACAATGATATCATCGGGAGTATTTAACACGCGGTGAAGCGCAACAGTCAGTTCTACCGTGCCCAGACCGCCGCTTAGATGACCTCCGATGTCAGAAAGCGTATCGACAAGATACTCGCGAATATCCGTGCATAGCTGTTTTAATTCCGAAAGTTCTAACTTGCGTATGTCTGATGGATAATTAACTTTTGATAAAATTTTATAGCGCTGTTCTTCCATTAAGAATAACCTTTAATTTCATTTGATTTTAGAATCAGTTTCTTCTAACTTCTTTTTTAGTTCTGTTACTTTAAGTTCCGCTTCATTCAGCGTTTTAAGGCATGTCTGCGATAGTTCTATGCCTTCTTCATAATATTGGATAGCTTCTTCCAGACCGATATCTTCGCTTTCTAGCAGATTTGAAATCTTTTCTAATTTTTCTATGTTTTTTTCAAAACTATTTGTTGTTTTACTTTTCATATTAACGTCTGTTTTTATTTTTTCTCAATCAGTATTTCATTATCATAAAATTTAATGCTTGTTTCTTTGTTATAATCATAATTTTTTGCGTTATGAACAAACTTACCGTCTTGTTTAACTAATGCAAATCCTCTTCTTAAAGTTCTGTTCACGTTATGATTTTCGATAGACGAAGCCAACAAAGATATCTTTTGTTTTGTGCCAGATATTTTTTTATCCATTCCATTCAGCATTTTATAAATTATATTATCTAAATACTGCTTTCTTATATCAATAAGATTCTTAGAATTTTTAAAGCCATAAGAACCGATTGCATTAAAGACTCTTTGCCTTGAATTATCGATTATATACTCAATGCTGTCTGTAGCGGAGTCTAAAAAATTATTTATAACGGCAACATAATCATTTATATCCGGCGTAGCAATTTCCATAGCCGCTGAAGGCGTAGGAGCGCGTAAATCAGCCACAAAATCGGAGATGGTAAAATCAATTTCGTGCCCTACTGCGCTAATAATGGGAATTTTAGAAGCAAAAATAGCGCGGGCTACAATTTCTTCATTAAACGACCAGAGGTCTTCCATAGAACCTCCTCCTCGTCCCACAATAATAACGTCAATATCGTCATGCTTGTTTAGTTCTTTAATACTATTGGCTATTTCTTTTGCGGCTCCTTCCCCCTGAACCTGGCATGGAGCAATAACAAGCTCCAGCATAGGGAAACGCCTTTTAGCGACGCTTATCATATCCTTAAGCGCGGCGCCTGCAATAGCCGTAGCAATTCCAATTTTTTTTGGCAAAGAAGGAATTTCTTTTTTGTACTGTTCGTCAAATAATCCTTCTTCGTCCAATTTTCTTTTTAATCTTTCAAATGCAGCCTGCAGTTCGCCTTCTCCGGCCGGTTTCATAGAACGAACGTCAAACTGATAATTGCCCCGTGGAGGGTAAACCGTAATGCGCCCTGTAACAATTATCTTCATTCCGTCCTGCGGAGTAAAAAAGACATAGTTATTCAGTCCTTTCCACATCGTGCAGGAAATTTGAGCTCCGCCGTCTTTAAGTGTGAAATACCAGTGCCCGGAAACATGATTTTTGAAGTTTGAAATTTCCCCTAAGATAGATACCTGTTCAAAATTTTCCTCCAAAGTCAGTTTAATGAGGTTAGTAATGTCGCTTACAGATAAAACTTCTGTAGTATTTTGCATTTTCCAATTAGATTAATAAAACAAATAACTCTTTACATAAAAATACGGATGATTAAGCATTAAATCACGATAATTTCTTCTCATACCGCCAAAAGATTCTATTTACTTTTGCATTAGCGTTATACATATAGAATGGAATAGGCCCAACCCATGGAATAATCGCTTTTACAAAGCCTTCTTCCTTTAATGCGTTTAAGCATTTTTTAAGCAATACTGCGCCAATTCCTTTTCCGCGCGCTTCTGCGTCTGTTCCCATAGGTCCGAACCATCCGGTTCCCTTATTGTTTGTCTCGTAAGCCGAAAAAGCTAAAA
>WSSedL1CaDRAFT_10000178_pt1 | contig 43502 bp, 39 predicted proteins | sample WetSurSL1Cattail_FD_9464 | JGI IMG/M metagenome (IMG submission 9464)
TCAACCGGCCCACAATATAACAACAGCCCTGCCACACTTCTGTACCCGGCAACAGTGCACGTATACGATCCGAATTATCAATACCATTCAAAAGAGGAAGAATAACCGTTGATGCTCCAACCATCGGTTTTATCTGTTCCACCGTACTATCCAGATCATAACTTTTCGGAGTCATGATTATATAATCCGCCGTTCCTATTTCCGTCACTTTATCGGTAGCCAACGTTGGGTGAACCTGAAAAGTTCCCGTTTCGGTAATCAGTGTCAGGCCATTTTCCTGTATCTTTTTCAGATGCGCACCACGTGCTACAAAATAAATTTCAACGTCCGGATTATCGGCATACTTTTTTGCCAGCATTCCACCGTAATACCCTCCGACTCCGCCAAGTCCTACAATTACTATCTTTGTTGTCATATCATTTTATACTTAAAAACCAGACGCAAAGTTAACCCTTTTCCAACAGAAATCCTAACCTTACCAGGCAAACTATGAAATTTGTAAAGTTGCTCAGCGTGCAACAAAAAAACGCGCAACCCACAGAAAGACTCCTGCATTGCGCGTTTTCATTGAGTAAATGGCAATTTACTGTTTCTTTTTCAAAATCAGATACTGAAAAGTTTGCAGGTTCGATTTTGCATAAGTGTTCATCTGATCCACCGTGCCCTTGTACTGAGTTGCATAGTTGCGGGTATCTTTGTTTTTGTATTTGTAGAGTCCTTTCGATCCGTCTGTTTTGGCTATCAGCAACCAGTTACGATCTATTACGCCATATTTGTCATCGGCATTAAAGAAAATATAGGGACGTTTTTCGCTAAGCAGATCAATTCCTAAGGTATTGTTGGCATAAGGCTGTTTCAATAATCCCATAATAGTAGGGAATACATCAATTTGCCCGGCCATACAATCAAGGGTTATAGGGTTTTTGATAATGCTGGGAGCATAAAATAGCAATGGTGCGTGGTTGTAGTCCAACGCTATGTCGTAGGTATTGTCCATAGGTGCCCCATGATCAGCAATAAATACAAAGATGGTATTTTTGAACCATCGTTGTTTCGACGCCATTTGAATAAACCGACGGAGTGAATAGTCGGCAAATTCGGTAATCTGCTTTTTTTCGTCTTTGTTTCGGGGCTTGAAATAGTCGGGAATATAATACGGACCATGATCACTGGCAGTCATAAACGTAGCCACAAAGGGTTTCTTTTTTTCGTTCAGCTTATTCAATACCGGTATAGAGTATTCAAACAAATAATCGTCCGGCACACCTAGTGTAGTTTTTATCTTGTCCAACGGATAATTGGCTTGTGATATAACAGTTTCGCAATCGTTAGCCTTCAAAAAGCCCTCCACATTGTCAAACTGTCCGTCGTGTGTGGTGAAGTAGGCGGTGGAATATCCTTTCTCTTTCAGAGTACTGAACATGCCGTGGTATTTCATAATAGCACTTTCTTTCATTGGGTGCTGACGATACAAAGCAGGCATCGAAAATATAGAACTAAAAATACCGTTGAAGGTATGAATGCCGGCCGTATATGTGTTGTCGAAATAATAACCCTGATGCGAGAGACTATCCAGAAAAGGTGTGAGATGATCTGGATTTCCGCCACGTTCCATTTTAGCAGCACTCATACTTTCCATGATTACCAACACTACATTGTATTTGTTGGGCTTCACTTTGCCTATATTACGTAACCGGAGTAGAGGCAGATTTTTGTCCGGATGTTGTATATTGAGGTATCGTTGCATGTTAGCCACGGCTTCCTTGTCATCCATCAGAGTCACGGTTTTATTACGTTCTTCCTTGCTATCCAGATAACTTCTGATAAGTGTAAAGTTCGGATTCAAGCCCAGCTGATTCAGAAACGGATTGTTGCAAAAATAAGCAGTACCAACGCGTATCGGCGATTTTTTTTCAATTCGCCCACGGATACCCACAAAGATAAGCCCCAAACAAAGTATATATAATCCTATTTTTGGAGCCAGACCCAGTGGTGATGTCTCACGAGAATTGGAAATGATTCGCTTAAAAGCTTTGTAGAACACAAATATAAAAAATATAAACGGAATCATTATAAGCCAATAACGCGGCTCTTCTATCACCATTTTAAACACAAACTTCGGACTGTCCAACCATTCGAAACCGGTAATGGTAAAACGGGAAAAGAATTGTTTGAAATAAGGAATGTCGATGGCACAAATCAGAAACGCAATGGAGAAAACAATATAAATGAAATAAAACAGCACCTTGTTTACTGTCGGGAAAGTTCTTTTGAAGAACGAAAGAACCGCCATTATGAAAAACGGCAAAATGAGAATATAACCTGAAATAACCAAGTCGAACCGTATTCCCATGAGGAAAGCTATGAAAATGTCAGTTTTGTCAACCGATGCATCTATTCTGTCTGTTTGGGTGATAAATAATATGAGGCGGAAAAAAGAGAAGATGGATAAAACCGTCAGATATAGTTGAAAAAACTGGCGTATAGTTCTTGGAATGCGTTGTTTGAAGTTCATGATGATGCCCGATGTAATGCAATGCTTTGTTAAGTAAAGCTAATAATTGAATTCAACTTGCAAAGGTAAAACATCCGCCGAGTTTAAGAAATATATTCATAATAAAAATGTCATTGAAATGTAATAAAAAAATATGCTGCTCCGGTGTATTCCGAGACAGCATATTTATTTTATTGAAAATCAATCTTCCGATTGTATCCTTAGGCTAAAATGATACAATATGTTTTTTATTTGCCTATGTTTTTATTCTTAAACGAAGAAATGTCTATCACATCCTGATTGTCGTTGTCAAACGTGACATAAACGCTATCGCCCAGGTTAGTCAACGGGAAATCATTCGATATCTGTGTAGAACCGATAAAAATCTTCGGGAAGCTCCGTAGTGTGAAGTAATAGTAGGTGTTGCCGTTTTTCACATCACCGTTTATACGGGTAATAACAGATTTGATCAGATTTTTCTCCGTTTTACTTTTTGTGCTGATCTTATTGCCCGACTGGTTAAAAGCATTTTTATAAGCCATGAGTGCTTCGCGCAGACTATTGCCAACACCCACAATGGTATAATCTTCTATGGCTACCATTGCATACATTTTTACCAACCCACCGTTGTCTTTCAATGTCATCACATAGGTTGGAATATTGTTGATATTATACGGTATGGGCATCGAAGCCGAAAAACCTTTTTCCTGAACTTTGCCTTTTGCCGAATTTTGAGCAGCACTTTCGGTGGCACCGCTTTGTTTATACCAAACCGCCTTTTTCGTTCGGGTGTTTACCAGCACAAAACCTACGGTGGACTCATCAGCACCTACCGATGTCAATCCGGTATACCAATAAGCATTATTATCTTCACCATATACCATCGAAACCTGTTCGGTAATTTTGAGTTTACCTTCATTGGAAAAATTCCAGTAACCTTTCACGTAGTTGCCCCAATCGTTTAGTTGTGTTTCAATAAATTCTCCCGGCTGAATACGATCTACCCATTTCGGAGTATTATCAATGGAATATTCTTTTATCTCGCCTGTCTGAGCGTTTACAATCACTGTTCCTTGTGCTTCGTCTCCCGCAAAGCCAATTGTCTTTTTGTATTTAGTCACCACCCAATAAGGAGTTCCTGCATCGTCAATTTCAAATGAATAGTCGGTTAAACCTACATTCCAATACCCGTGGAAATATAAATAGCGTTCCAAGTTATCGAAGAAATAAGCTTCCGATTGATATTTGATGTATATTTTCTTACCTCCTATTTCCTGAACAAGTTTCACATCGCGTTCGTTGCAGGCATTTACCATCACATATCCGTTGGTACCCTGCATATTTTTTTGCCATTTGAAAAATCCTGAGTGCAAAAGTGGTGCTACCCAATACAAATCGTTGTTCACTTTCTGTATATTAAATGTACCCAGTGTGACCTGGCTTCCCAGCGCCGATTGCGACCCAAGCACTTTGTCGCCCAGTAATTGTGCCAATGACTGATCTACCACCCTTATTTTCTCAATAGAGATAGGTAGCATGTGGTTGGATAAGTTAGATTCCGTTTCTACTTTTCCAATCAAACCGCGATACTCATTGGTGCGAAGCAATGCCCAACTGGTGAGTGCCGGAACTACCGTAATGTATATAAACAATACGGCCAACAGAATAAACGATATAGTGCCGGGTTTGCCTATTTTTAGTTTAGGAACATTGTTTTGTCCCTGAATAATACTAAACGGATTATTCAGCAATATCCAGATTCCAATTAGAATCACGAGTAAAACAGCAAATCCGGTGAATCCGTAATTTACTGTTGGCAGTTGCATATACACCAGCACAAATGCGGCAATCAGAACAAAAACGAGATTTTTGAGCTTTTTCATTTTTAGTATAAATATTTACTTGTTGGAGCTGTAAAGATACAGGTTATTTCTGAAAGTTACTTCTTGTGAATAAGGCCCGGATAATACCAACAAAAAAGAGGAACAATATATTCCTCTTTCTCTTATTGATAAACTATAATTAGCACATTATGCCTTTGTCATGCCTATCAGAATCGTGACCGGAATGGCAACAATGTACAAAGAAACAATTACAATAGTCAAAATGCCGAAGAACACAAATAACCGTTTCAAATTCTTTAGTCCCTCATCCAACGCTGCCTGATCATTATTTTCGAATGCAAATTTGATTTTGTTTCCAAATTTCATTAGGTTAAATGATGGGAAGAAATAAAGTATTGCCATTATTAAATACATAATACCAACCATTACAAATGGAAAATGGAATGGGAGGTTTTGAAAGTCCGAATATTCATTCTTTATCGTTGATATTACAAAAAGTACAATGCCGATAACTACCAATATAAAAATGAATATATAACCCATTATGGCTAAAAAGAAGCCCCATTTAGCCGATGTTTTTAAATACGATTCTGTTTCCGCTGAAATGTCTAACCGCGGACTTGCTGTTTGTTCTTTGTCAATAGTTTCGTTTATCATGATAAATATTAATAATGTAGTTAATATTGACTAATCGTTTGTGCAAAGATAAAAAATATATTCGCTAACAATATGTTTTTCTGCAAGAATTGAACTTTTTTAGAGATAAAAATATTCGATTACCGAAATTTTTCTTTAATTCATTCGTAAAAAATTCGTCTAACTCAAATGAATGTCGTAATTTTGCACTCGCTTAGAAATTTCGATAATCAAACTATATTATGGCAGAAAAAAAATTGAATTTATTGGCTGATTTTCCACCCGTTAGTACTGAAAAATGGATGGAAAAAGTCACAGTCGATCTCAAGGGAGCTGACTTCAACAAAAAGCTTGTTTGGAAAACTAATGAAGGTTTCAACGTGATGCCTTTCTATCGTGCTGAGGACATTGCATCCCTCGAAACAAAAGATTCAGCACCTGGTGTTTTTCCTTATGTTCGTGGAACTAAGGCCGACAATGAATGGCTTATTCGTCAGGACATCGTGGTAGAATCAGCAAAGGATGCCAATGCCAAAGCATTGGACATTTTGTTTAAAGGCGTCAACTCGCTAGGTTTCAAATTGAAAAAAGAAGAGTTGAGTGCCGGTTATATCGCGACTTTGCTAGAAGGCATTGCTGCCGACTGCGTAGAACTTAACTTTGGTATTTGTGTTAGTGCAGCTGCCACTCTGGCAACTATCCTGACCGATTACTTCAAATCTAAAGGTTACGATCCAAAAGCACTGCAAGGTTCTATCAACTTTGATCCGTTGAACCGCATGTTGCAAACAGGTAAAGAGCTTACAAAAGAAGAAATTGTAACAAAAGCAAAAGCGACTATTGAAGCTGCTGCCGGTTTACCATTTTACCGCGTAATTGGTGTTAATGCTAATACCTTAAACAATGCCGGTGCCTTTATTGCTCAGGAATTGGGGTATGCGTTGGCTTGGGGTAACGAATACTTATCTTCATTGGTTGAAGCCGGAGTAGATACTTCGTTAGCTGCTAAAAAAATTAAATTCAACTTTGGTGTTGGTGGCAACTACTTTATGGAAATTGCCAAATTCCGTGCTGCACGTTTATTGTGGGCAAAGATTGTTGATGCTTATCAACCCGTTTGCAAAAAAGACGACTGCAAAAGCACTGTCGACGGTATTTGCAAATGTGCAGCCAAAATGCGCGTTCATGCCGAAACATCTACTTTCAACAAAACAGTTTTTGATGCGAACGTAAACATGCTTCGTACTCAAACTGAATCGATGAGTGCTACCTTGGGTGGTGTAAATTCATTGACCGTTCTTGGTTATGACGTTATTTACAAACAAGCCGATGACTTTTCGGAACGTATTGCCCGTAACCAACAATTATTATTAAAAGAAGAATCTCATTTCGATAAAGTGACCGACCCTGCTGCCGGTTCATATTATATTGAAACATTGACTAACGAAATTGCTGCTCAAGCCTGGAAATTATTCCTTGAAGTGGAAGATAAAGGTGGTTTCTTTACTGCTGTTGCTTCCGGTTCTGTTCAGCAAGCTGTAAAAGCTACTGCTACCAGTCGCTTGAAATCAGTTTCCAGTCGTCGTGAAGTATTGTTAGGAACTAATCAGTTCCCTAACTTCAACGAAGCTGCTGCTGCCAAAGTACAAGTTACTGAAACTGCAGATTGCGATTGTTCGCACAGTGGAACCGAAAAGTTATTGCCGGTTCGTGGTGCTGCAGAATTTGAAGCATTACGTTTCGCTACCGAAGGTGCTGCTAAACGTCCAAAAGCGTTTATGTTGACAATTGGTAGTTTGGCTATGCGTTTGGCTCGTGCTCAATTTTCTTGCAACTTCTTTGCATGTGCAGGTTACGAAGTTGTAGATAATCTTGGTTTCGCTACAGTGGAAGAAGGCGTAAAAGCGGCTTTAGATGCTAAAGCGGATATTATTGTTCTTTGTTCGAGCGACGATGAATATGCAGAACTTGCACCAGCCGCTTATGCACTGGCTAAGGGTAAAGCCGAATTTGTTGTTGCAGGAGCTCCTGCTTGTACAGATGACTTGAAAGCTATTGGAATTGAATATTTCGTAAATGTAAAAACCAATGTGCTTGATATGCTGAAAACGTTTAATGCAAAATTAGTATAAGACAAAAGAGCAAAGAACAAGGATCAAAGACAAAAGAGCAAAGATCAAAGACAAAAGAACAAAGAGCAAAGACGAGAGGTATGCACAATTTTAGGAAATTGGATATTTGGGTTAAATCGATGGATTTAGTTACTGATATTTATCGGGTAACTAATACATTTCCAAATCAGGAAAGATTTGGGCTGATTTCTCAGATGCAACGTTCAGCTGTGTCTATCCCTTCTAATATTGCCGAAGGTTCTGCAAAGTCAAGCAATAAAGACTTTGCGCGTTTTCTTGAAATGTCTATTGGTTCTTCTTATGAGCTTGAAACTGAACTAACAATTGCATCTAAATTAAATTATATGGAGCTTGATGTTTTTGTTTCATTACAAAACAAAATCGTGGAGATTCAAAAAATGATAATTGGATTTAAAAATAAACTGGATTGAGTGTATTGATACACTGACATGAACAAGTCTTTGTTCTTTTGTCTTTGTTCTTTATTCTTTATTCTAAAAATCTAAAAAGAATGAAACCAAATTTCAAAAATATAGATATTAAAAACGTTGCAGCATCTACTGCACAGCAGGCTGACAGCAGCTGGCTTACTGCCGAACTTATTCCGGTAAAGCCTTTTTATACAAAAGATGATTTGGAAGGTATGGAGCATTTGAACTATGCTGCCGGACTTCCTCCTTACTTGCGCGGACCTTACTCGGTAATGTACGCCATGCAACCCTGGACTATCCGTCAATACGCCGGATTCTCTACCGCCGAAGAATCAAATGCATTTTATCTTAGAAACCTGGCTGCCGGACAAAAAGGATTGTCAGTAGCTTTCGACTTGCCAACACACCGTGGCTACGATGCTGATCACGAACGTGTGGTTGGTGACGTTGGTAAAGCGGGTGTATCAATTTGCTCGGTTGAAGATATGAAAGTGCTGTTCGATGGTATTCCATTGAATAAGATGTCGGTTTCTATGACTATGAACGGTGCGGTACTTCCTATCCTTGCATTTTATATCAATGCAGGTTTGGAACAAGGTGCTAAACTGGAAGAAATGGCCGGAACAATCCAGAATGATATTTTGAAAGAATTCATGGTACGTAATACCTATATTTACCCACCAAAATTCTCGATGAAAATTATCGCCGATATCTTTGAGTTTACTTCTCAAAAGATGCCTAAGTTCAACTCTATCTCTATCTCGGGTTACCACATGCAGGAAGCCGGAGCAACTGCCGATATTGAGTTAGCTTACACCCTGGCCGACGGACTTGAATACCTTCGTGCCGGAGTAAATGCTGGTATGGATATTGACTCGTTCGCTCCACGTTTGTCATTCTTCTGGGCTATTGGTATGAATCACTTTATGGAAATTGCCAAAATGCGTGCTGCACGTATGTTGTGGGCAAAAATCGTAAAACAATTCAACCCTAAAAACCCAAAATCGTTGGCATTGCGTACGCACTCACAAACTTCAGGTTGGTCATTGACCGAACAAGATCCGTTCAACAACGTTGGTCGTACTTGTATCGAAGCTATGGCTGCTGCATTGGGTCACACACAATCGCTTCACACCAATGCGTTGGATGAAGCTATTGCATTGCCAACAGATTTCTCGGCTCGTATTGCCCGTAACACTCAGATTTATATTCAACAAGAAACAAACATTACGAAAGAAGTTGACCCATGGGCCGGTTCTTATTATGTTGAATCGTTGACTAACGAATTGGCTGAAAAAGCCTGGGCGTTGATCGAAGAAGTTGAAAAATTGGGCGGTATGGCTGCAGCCATCGAAACCGGTATTCCAAAAATGCGTATCGAAGAAGCTTCTGCACGTACTCAGGCTCGTATCGACTCCGGCTCACAAAAGATTATCGGTGTGAACGAATATCGTTTGGAAAAAGAAGCTCCTATCGATATTTTGGAAGTGGACAACACAGCGGTTCGCGTTCAACAAATCGAACGTTTGAAACAACTGCGTGCTAACCGTAATGAAGCTGATGTGCAAAAAGCATTGGCAGCTATTACCGAATGTGCTAAAACCGGAAAAGGTAACTTACTCGAACTTGCCGTTGAAGCTGCTCGTTTGCGTGCTTCACTGGGCGAAATATCAGATGCCTGCGAAGCAGTTGCAGGACGTTATAAAGCAACAATCAGAACAATTTCAGGCGTGTACTCATCAGAAACTAAAAACGATGCAAGCTTTATTAAAGCTTGTGAATTGACAGAGAAATTTGCCAAGAAAGAAGGTCGTCGTCCTCGTATCATGATCGCTAAAATGGGTCAGGATGGTCACGATCGTGGAGCTAAAGTAGTAGCTACAGGTTATGCCGACTGTGGATTTGATGTGGATATGGGACCATTGTTCCAGACTCCTGCCGAAGCTGCTAAACAAGCGGTAGAAAACGACGTTAATGTATTAGGTGTTTCATCATTGGCTGCCGGTCATAAAACATTGATTCCACAGGTTATGGAAGAATTGAAAAAGCTGGGTCGTGAAGACATTATTGTTATTGCCGGTGGAGTTATCCCTGCGCAAGACTATGATTTTCTTTACAAAGCCGGTGTGGCTGCTATCTTTGGCCCGGGTAGTCCGGTAGCTAAAGCTGCCTGCACTATTTTGGAAATTTTGTTGGCCGACTAAGAACTCCAAACCTCGTAAAGAGGCTTTAAAGATAAAACGGACTTACCTGAATAAGGTGAGTCCGTTTTTTTATTTCAATCTGGAATAAAAAAAGCGCCTTCTTTGTCAATAAATTTAAATAATCAAAGCGAGGTGGTCTGTTTATAAAATAATCTTCTAAATTTGCAATCTGTTAGCAGAAGGAAGAAACCTAAAAATTACAGGAATGAGAAAGATAGTTATAATTGCAGTGATTAGTTTTAATATAGTATCCGTTTGTGCTCAATTGGAATACATTCCGACCTCAGAAATCAACATCGGAAAAAACTTCAAAACAAATACGGATATTATAGCGGACGAATATGTTTTCAGTGATAATATTTTTTCCTGGAATATTGATGATTCCGCAAAACAACTCACGCTACAACTACGGGGAACCAGTAAAAATGGAAATGATCTGAACGATACGGGAAACATGCAACTTTTTGATTTTGAAACCAACTATATCAAATGGAATAAGAAACTGGATTATACCACCACCAATATAGACCAGTATGACAATATGTTTCTAAAAACGACCGACGGTAAGAGTAGCCGTTTGAATAATGACAATGGTGAAAACCTGTGGCAAGCAAAAAACACTATTTATTATGTAAACACTATTCAAAAGATCGGGGTAGGATATAAGTATAGCGATACTGATTTTACAAATACGCTTGAAGGAATAAATCTGAATACAGGTAAGTCGATGTGGAAGCGCGAGGTTAGGCGCGATTATGGTCTGAATGACATTTCGTTGTTAAACGATTCGGTAATTTTAGTTGCAGCCAATGGTTTGCATGCAGTTAATCTGAAAAACGGAACCGGATGGGACTACGATGCCGCCACAGGCAAAAAAGATCATACAGCCACTATAGGTGCAAATATTGTTAGTTTTGCCTTTAGCGCTCTTATGGGAACCGATTTTGAAATGTACAGTGGCCATGATTTGTATACCGATGTGGTTTCAAATGTATTGGTAAACAGTACAAGTATTTATATGGCAGACCAGAAATCAATCATCCGGATTGATCATAACGGGGATGTACGTTGGAAAGAAAATCTGCCAAAAGGATCGACTAGTAAATCTACCCTTTTTATCAAAGACAGTGTGCTTTACATGGTCAACCACGGATTTGCTTTCAGAAACGGAGAATTAGTAAATTACGGAAAACCCTTTGTCGCCGGATTCAATATAAGTAATGGAAAACGGGTTTTTCTAACTCCTATTGAGTATAAAAAAGAACAAATCAATGCTTTTGATACTCATCAGGACACCTTATTCTTACTCACCAAAAGCCGGGTTTACAAATATTCCCTGATCAATGGTTCCGAACTTTGGGAACAAACTATAAAAAGAGATTCGCTGGGAGAGTTAACTGATTTTGCGCAAGCGGATGTATACATTAAATCCGATTTTGGTTTTACCAACCTGAGTTTATCCGATTCTACAAAAGTTCAGGTATTTACCAACAAGGATAAATTATTAATTCTAAACGACCTACTTAAACCCGATAAAATCATTCCTCTGAATGATCTTTATTTCTGTTATTTGGAAACAGAGGGTTACAAATTTCTGGAGAATAGAGGTATCACAGTCGTTATCGACAAGAATAATAAGCCCGTGGCAGAATTAAATATCTCAAAGAATGCAATACTCAAAGGGCGGACACTTTATGAAGCTCAGGGCAACAGTGTAGTTGCAATTGATATTGATCAGGTAATAAAAAATCATGTTCAAATGCCCGCACTGCAACCAACCGACCTGCCTAAGTAAACAGACAAGTACTGAGAACTAGTTTAGGAATATGAATAGTTCGCGAAGCCTAAAGTTTCATTGTGAAAATGGGAAAGCAGATGCCTGCGGAGCATTTTCACATGCCGACCATCCATTTTCTCCTGCTTCCCGACTATTTTCTCACAGTCCCCACACACTTTCTCCTACTTCTCATCTATTTTCTCACAAGTCTCATACATTTTCTCTTACTTCTCAATCATTTTCTCGTATCCCCCACACACTTTCTCCTATCGACCGAGCATTTTATACATAGAGACGTCCAAAACCGGGCGTCTCTACGTGTTTTTATCATACAATCTCTACAAATTAAGTAGTTACGAGTAAATAGTTGCGAGTTACAAGACTGTTTATCTGAATTTTTCTTTCAGAAAACAGATCATTAAATATTATTACTTACTTATTTATTCCCAATTCAGTATTACCTTACCACATTCGCCGCTTTCCATTACATCAAAACCCTGTTGGAAATCATCAATTCCAAAGCGGTGGGTAATAACCGGCGAAAGATCAATGCCCGTTATGAGCATCTGTTCCATTTGGTACCAGGTTTCCCACATTTCCCGTCCGTAAATACCTTTCAGGGTTAATGCTTTAAAAATAACTTTATCCCACTCAATGGTAGTGGTGTTAGGCAGAATACCTAGCAAGGCAATCTTCGAACCGTTATACATATTTTCAATCATATCTTTGATAGCAACCGACGAACCGGACATTTCCAACCCAATGTCAAATCCATGCATATTCAAATCCTTGATTGCTTTTTCAATTGTCTCACCCTTACGCGGATTAATGGTCATCGTAGCACCCATCTTTTTGGCAATTTCCAGGCGGTAGTCGCTCAGGTCGGTCACCACAATATTACGCGCACCGGCAAACCGACAAATGGCTGTAGCCATGGTTCCAATCAATCCTGCACCCGTAATAAGCACATCTTCACCGATAAGTGGAAAAGACAACGCAGTGTGCGTGGCATTTCCAAACGGATCCATAATTGAGGCCATTTCGTCCGAAATACGCGCATCTAGGTGCACCACATTTTCGGCGGGCAACGACAGATATTCGGCAAAAGCACCATCGCGGTTCACCCCTACTCCCACACTGTTTTCACACACATGCAGCTTTCCGCGTCGGCAATTCCGGCAATGTCCGCAAGCAATGTGTCCTTCGCCCGTAACCCGGTCACCGATCTCAATATTTTTTACACCACGGCCCTTATCTACCACAATACCTACATATTCATGTCCGATAGTCATGGGTGTTTTAATGGTTCGCTGCGACCAGTCATCCCATTTATAAATATGAAGGTCGGTTCCACAAATAGCCGTTTTTTTTATCTGAATCAATACATCATTAATGCCCACCTGCGGCATTGGTATATCTTCCATCCATATCCCTTTTTCGGGACGAAGTTTTATGAGAGCTTTCATATATATTTTTTTATCGATTAACCGTTTTAAATAGTTACAAGTTAATAGTTACGAGTTACAAGATATTAGTTACGAGATACAAGTTACAAGACCATTTATCTTTATTTCGCCTACTCCAACCATTCCATCCCGCCAAAACTAATAACGCGAAGCAAATATCGCGAAGCTAATAACGCCGAAGGCAATGACCTTAAATAACCTTCATTTCCTTGGCAACCTTTGTAAATGCCGCTATACATTTATCCAAATGCTCCGTTTCATGAGCTGCCGAAATCTGAACACGAATACGTGCCTGGCCTTTGGGTACAACCGGGAAATAAAAACCAGTCACATAAATGCCCTCGTCGAGTAAACGGGTGGCCATATCCTGCGACAGTTTGGCGTCGTACAACATCACTGCACAAATAGCCGATTCGGTTGGTTTAATATCAAATCCGGCAGCTTTCATCCGTTCCACAAAATAAGCGGTATTTTTATGTAACTTATCTTGCAAATCATTCGTTTCATCCATCATTTCAAACATTTTAATGCCTGCAGCCGCTACCATAGGCGGAATGGAATTGGAAAACAAATATGGACGCGAACGCTGACGAAGCAAATCGATAATCTCTTTTTTACCTGTCGTGAACCCACCTATAGCACCACCAAAAGCTTTACCAAGCGTTCCGGTAATGATTTCTATTTTTCCACGCAGGTTGTAACGCTCGGTAACTCCCCTACCCGTTTCACCAACCACGCCTGCCGAGTGCGACTCGTCCACCATCACCAGTGCATTGTATTTTTCTGCCAATGCATAAATTTTATCAAGCGGTGCCACATTACCGTCCATCGAAAAAACGCCGTCCGTTACAATCAAGCGGAAACGTTGTGCCTGAGCTTTTTTCAACTGACTTTCCAAATCATCCATATCGGCATTGGCATAACGGTAACGCTGCGCCTTGCAAAGTCGCACACCATCAATAATGGAAGCATGATTCAGAGCATCCGAAATAATGGCATCCTCTTCGTTAAGCAGCGGTTCGAAAACTCCGCCATTGGCATCAAAACAGGCAGCATACAAAATAGTATCTTCCGTTCCGAAAAACCGGGCTATCGAAGCTTCCAGTTGTTTATGAATATCCTGCGTTCCACAAATAAACCGCACCGACGAAACACCGTAACCATGCGAATCAATGCCTTGCTTGGCTGCATCCTTCAGCGCCTTATGATTTGACAGCCCTAAATAATTATTGGCACAAAAGTTCAACACTTCTTTTCCATCAGCTACGCGAATCACCGCCCCCTGAGGTGAAACAATAATACGTTCATTTTTAAACAAACCGGCTTGCTCAATATGGGTCAATTCGCTTTGTAAATGCGATTTAAAATTCTGGTACATAATAATCAATTCAAAATTAATAATACTCTATTTATAGTTGCCTATCGACGAACCAAAAGCAGAATCATTTTTTGCTCGCTAAGACAAGCAAAAGTAATAAAATAACCAACTAATTATTCCGAAACCCACAAATTTATATCGGCACTGCCAACCATTAATTCAAAAAGTTAGAAACAAAAAAGACTATCTTCATTTTTCGACGAAAACAGCCGCAAAAAATGAATAACTGATAGTTCGTATTCTCAGTTCGTGGTTTTAGTCCGTTGTATTAATTCAGATTCGAATTAAGAAGAAGTCTTTCGGGTTGCCGAATGCCAGTTGGAGCAATGCGCAACTCATGCCTGACTTCAGTGATTTTTTGCGCAACTTGCTCAAACCTGATCCGAGCTCCCGTGAGGTTTGCGCAACTTGCGCAAACCTGAACTAAACTCCGGTGACACTTGCGCAACTTGCGTAAACCTAATCTGACGCTCGGTGACACTTGCGCAACTTGCGCAAACCCAATCCGAGCTCCGGTGAGACTTGCGCAGCTTGCGCAAACCTGATATGGGCTCCGCTATTACTACACAAGTGAAATTCAGCAAATCATATTCAACTTTACAAATTTTATTTCAATGTCGACTAGATAAGGACTTGCACACAGAATACACGGATTAGACGAAAATACACAAAATAGAAATTCCATTTTAAAATATATATTATCAAAAAATATAATGTTCAAATCAGCTTTACATATTCTGTAAAATCTGTGTATTCTGTGTGCCTAACTAAACGGCATTGAATCTTATTTGCGAAAATTTGTGGTGTTTGCGTAATTTGCGTGCTTTTGATTCGAGATACTTAGTTTCGTGAAAACTTTTTGGGTTATCGAAGTAAAAAGTGTACTTTTGTGCTTCTAATCATTGCATATGACAAACGATAACATGGTGTTACGCACCGAACACTTATTCAAAAAATACGGCAAACGAACAGTAGTTAACGACGTTTCCATCAATGTAAAACAAGGTGAAATTGTTGGTCTACTAGGTCCCAACGGAGCAGGAAAAACAACTACGTTTTACATGACTACCGGCTTAGTAACACCCAACTCAGGAAAAATCTTTCTGAACGATAAGAATATCACCAAATATCCGGTTTACAAACGGGCTCAAAGCGGCATTGGTTATTTGGCTCAGGAAGCTTCCGTTTTCAGAAAGATGACGGTTGAAGACAATATCAAGTCGGTATTGGAAATGACTAAGTTCAGCAAAGCTTATCAAAAAGAAAAGCTGGAGACCTTGATTTCGGAGTTTAACCTGGAACATGTGCGTACCAATATTGGCGACCGGCTTTCAGGTGGCGAGCGTCGTCGTACCGAAATTGCGCGTTGTCTGGCTATTGAGCCAAGCTTTATCATGCTTGACGAACCTTTTGCCGGTGTCGACCCTATTGCCGTTCAGGATATTCAGGATATTGTTTGGAAATTAAAAGAAAAAAACATCGGGATTCTGATCACCGACCATAATGTGGACGAAACCCTGACTATTACCGACCGTGCCTATTTGCTTTTTGAAGGACGTATTCTTTTCCAGGGAACATCAAAAGAATTGGCAGACAACCCGGTGGTACGTGAAAAATATCTGGGTCGTGACTTTGAATTAAAGAAGAAAACAAGAGTATAATCACACAGCATCACGATGCATCATTTCAATCAGAATTTTAGCTTATGAACGAAACAAGAATTTTGGTAGTGGATACTAACATTCGTCTGAAAGAAATTGGAATGGAAGATGCTGAAGTTATTTTCAATACGATTAATAATGAACGTGAATACCTTGGAGAATGGCTTCCTTTTGTAGAACACACGCAAGAAATTGCATACACGCGAGGTTATATTGAAAGCTATCTGGATTCCAATCAAATCGACCTCACATGTGCTATCTATTATCAAAACCGGTTTGCCGGATTAATCGGACTAAAAGACACCGATAGAGACAATAAAAAAGTGGAAATCGGCTATTGGCTGTCGGAAGCGTTCCAACACAAAGGGATTATTACTTCAGCCTGCAAAACGCTGATTAATTATGCCTTTGACGAAATGGATATGCACAGAGTGCAAATAAAAGCGGCTACAGGAAACATTAAGAGTCAACGCATTCCGGAACGATTGGGGTTCACCCGCGAAGGAATTGAACGCGACGGTGAACTTCATGCCCGTGGTTTTGTTGATTTAGTCATATTCAGCCTGCTGAAGACCGACAGATAAAACATACATGCAAAAAGCAACTCTCACTATATTAGGTTGTGGCTCGGCCATGCCAACCCGAAAGAACTTTCCGAGTTCTCAACTACTAGAAATTCGCGATAAACAATTTTTAATTGATTGTGGTGAAGGAGCTCAGATACGAATGAGTCAGATGGGTGTAAAACTCAATCGGCTGGGACATATTTTCATTTCTCATCTGCACGGCGATCATTGTTTTGGATTAATCGGACTCATTTCCACCTTTGGCATGCTAAATCGTACAGCCGAGCTCCATATTCACGCCCAACCCGATCTGGAAAAGATTTTACAGCCGCAACTCCAATATTTCTGTAGCGATTTATCTTTCAGTGTGATTTTCCACAGTGTCAATCCCCGCAAGCACGAACTAATTTACGAAGACCGGTCTGTCTCGGTTTATTCAATTCCATTAAAACATCGTGTTCCGTGTTGTGGATTTCTGTTCGAAGAAAAACCACGCGACCGGCATATAATTCGTGAAATGATTGACTTTTACAATATACCAACCTGGCGTATACCCAAAATCAAACAAGGCGAAGACTTTGTAACCGAAGAAGGCGAAGCTATCCCCAACACCCGGCTTACCAAAGCCAACGATACGCCGAAACGGTTTGCGTACTGCTCGGACACTGCTTATTCCGAAAAAATTATTCCAATCATTCAGGGGGTTGATTGTCTTTATCACGAAGCCACATTTATGGACGATGAGCAAGTCAGGGCCAAGCAAACCGAACATTCCACGGCACATCAGGCTGCGACCATCGCTTTAAAAGCCAATGTAAAAAAACTGATCATCGGACATTATTCTGCACGCTACATCAACCAAACTGCATTACTTAATGAAGCACAGTCTGTTTTTAAAGAAACTGTATTAGGAGAAGATATGGCAATATATGAGATTTGATTAAATAGAATTCTTATTCCTTTATTATAGCAATCAACACATATCAGCTCCGGGTTTTCCAATTTTGGCTAATCCACCTTCCGAGGTTTCCTTATAAAGACTTGGCAAGTCTCGTCCAGTCAATCGCATTGTTTCCACTACTTTGTCAAAACTAATAATGTGTTTTCCGTCCGAAAGCATCGAAGCCATATTTGCATCCAACGCACGCAACGCTGCAAACGAATTTCGTTCAATACAAGGAATCTGCACCAAGCCACAAACCGGATCGCAAGTTAATCCGAGGTGATGCTCCAGACCCATTTCGGCTGCATACTCAATTTGCTGCGGACTACCACCGAATACCTGACTGGAAGCGGCTGCTGCCATGGCACAAGCCGAACCAATCTCACCCTGGCAACCAACCTCAGCACCCGAAATCGAAGCATTCATTTTAATAACATTTCCAAACAAACCGGCAGTAGCCAACGCCTGTAGGATATTTTTATCCGAAAATTCGTGATAGTTTTTCAAATGATACAGAATAGCAGGCAACACGCCCGCCGAACCGCAAGTAGGGGCAGTAACAACCTTTGCACCGCTGGCATTTTGTTCCGAAACAGCCAGAGCATAGGACATTATAAGGCATCTATTTTGCAAACTCACCTTATAACTCTTAGCTTTTACCCAATACGAAGCCGCTTTACGTCGCAAATTCAATTCACCCGGCAACACTCCGTCATTATCCAAACCTTCCCGAACAGATTCCTGCATCGTTTTCCAGACCTCGTTCAGATAGTCCCATAAATCTGACTCTTCATGATCCTGCACAAATTCCCAGTAGGTTTTTCCCTGACGTTCTACCAACGACAGTATTTCTGACATAGTCCGCTCTTCATAAACGTGTTGTTCATTCAAATGCGAATTTTCGTCAGCAATTTTGCCTCCACCCACACTGTATACCACCCAATCCTTTATCAATTCTTTATCAGAATTAAATGCTGCGAATTTCATTCCATTAGTATGAAAAGGCAAAATAATTTCCGGACACCAGTCAAAATCAACCAAAACAGGAGAAAATGCATCAGCTATAGCTTTATCAGTAAAATGCCCCTTACCCGTCGCCGCTAAACTACCATACAAAGTCACTTTATAATAAACTGCACCGAGAGTTTGTTGTTTAAATTGTTCGGCTGCCAGTTTGGGCCCCATAGTATGACTACTTGAAGGGCCATGCCCTATTCGAAATATTGATTTAATACTTTCCATTTAATTCTATCACATTTAACACCTTATTTCGCAAATCATTATTTTCAGTTTAGCAAACAAATGTACTATTATTTTTCTTTGAATTCTTAGAAAAACAAAGAAGACGGAAAAAATAATCCGTCTTCTTTGTAATACAATAGAATCAAATATGTTACTTAAATCTGCGTATCAAACGTCTAATTGAGCGAATAAATTTATATCCAATCACAACGCCATCTACTAAATTCAGACTCTTTTGAAATGTACCAAAAACAGAAGAAAATAGTGAGGTTGGAGAAAATACAGTCTGACATGAAGAACTTATGAGTTGCTTCTGATCCTGAATTTGTTGTTTTAATTCTGCTTTACGCAATATTAATTCTTCGAGACCTGTTTCCTTTTTCTTTGGAACTGAAGTAGGAACTATTTCCATATCGGAGTTATTGATTTTTAGTCAAAAATAAATTGGATAGAAACTTGACCAGTGGGTTGATTATTATTTGTTTTCGAAGCAAAACTAAAACAGCTGTCAAAACAAAATAAACACCTGAAATGATCCCAAAACTAAGACTAAGACTCCCCACAAGTGGTTCAACTGCATAAGCAATAGAGAAAAACAAATAAAACAATGCTATGATGACCAAGACAATTACCAATGAAATTATCAGCAAAGCAGACAATAGAATCGTAAGCTTCTCAACAAATTCTACCTTGACATATTCGGTTTGCAAAGCAATGTACTTCTTTACTTCTTCATAAAGCTGTTGCAAATCCGGTGCAGTCTCTTGATTGTTAATCATTTTATTAAATATTTGCAAATTATTTGCCTGCAGCGTTTACTTCCGATTTAATCTCGTCAACCAAGTCATCAATTTCACTTTTACTCAATTTAATTCCTCTTTTTTCAAGAGCATCTACAATTTTTTTACGTGTTTCTTCACCACTTTCAGGAGCAAACAATAAACCTAATGCTCCACCAACAATTGCACCACCTATAAATGCAGCAATTATACCTACCGAGTTTTTCATAAACATTTTATTTTAAAATTAGTACAAATATCTTACACGAAAAAAAAAGTTCATTCATCTATGGCTTATCAAGTTCCGAATAAATAAAGACAACTAGTTTCAGTTAAATAAAAAACAAACTCATACAACTTTTGTTCATCCTCAATCCAGATTATACCCGAAATTTTTCAATTTAATATCTTTATTTCTCCAGTCTTTTTCAACCTTTACAAAAAGTTCCAAAAAAACCTTTTTATCAAAAAACACTTCCATATCTTTTCGGGCTTCTGTTCCTACCTTTTTCAGAGATTTACCACCATGTCCAATTAGAATTCCTTTCTGCGAATCGCGTTCTGCATAAATAACGGCATTGATACGAATCAATCGATCATCTTCCTGAAATTGTTCCACCTCTACTTCCACCGAATATGGAATTTCCTTTTCGTAGTTCATTAAAATTTTCTCTCTAATAATTTCCGTAACAAAAAAACGAGCTGGCTTATCGGTTAACTGGTCTTTGTCGAAAAATGGAGGCGATTCCGGCAGTAGATCTTTAATTCTACTAAACAAAGTATCAACATTGAATTTTTCTAAGGCAGAAACAGGATAAATTTCTGCACGAGGCAACAATTCTTTCCATTTCTCAACCAACAAAATCAGTTTTTCCTCATCTATTAAATCTATTTTGTTGATAATAAGCAAAAGTGGAGCCGGATTAAGTTTTACTTTTTCTACGAAGTCTTCGTTTTTTTCATAGGTATCAAAGACATCGGTCACGTAAAGCAACACATCGGCATCCGACAGAGCCGAGCGCGAAAAATTAAGCATGGATTCCTGAAGCCGATAATTTGGTTTCAACACTCCGGGGGTATCCGAATAAACGATTTGAAAATCATCACCATTCACAATTCCCAAAATACGATGACGCGTAGTTTGAGCTTTGGAAGTTATAATCGATATTCGTTCACCGACTAAGGCATTCATTAATGTAGATTTACCTACATTTGGGTTGCCCACAATATTTACAAAACCAGATTTATGCATGTTTTATCAGTTATCAGTTATCAGTATTTTACACTATTATCAATCGTTCTTCACTGTATTCGCAGCAAAGATACGATAATTTATGCAGATGTAAAATCAAAGTTTTGACTCATAATTTTTTAGTATATTTGGCGTTTCAATAAAAAACAATTTTTTCTCCAAATCATATTTACTTTTATGCTTGACATCAATAAATTATATGAAGTATCACAACGCCTAAAACTCATTTTCATCGTTTTAGCAATTGGTATTGTATCCATTTCGACCTTATTTACCAATAGACTGGCAAATTCATTGGCCTTGGAAGAACGGAAAAAAGTCGAAATATGGGCCGAAGCTATACGCCAATCAATTTTGTTAGACCAGGGAACAAATACTAATCTTATCGTAAAAATCATAGAAAGTAACACAACCATTCCTATTATAATGACCGATGTAAATAACAACGTAATCTCATCATTAAATGTAATGGAACCTAAAACAAATATTTCCGCTTTTTATACATACAAAATCAAAAAATTCAAAGCAAATAACCCACCTATTAAATTCAGTTTTGATAATACTACGCAATACATCTACTATGATGATTCACTAGTACTTAAAGAATTGTATTATTTTCCATACGTCCAATTTGGAGTAATCATTACATTTCTGTTAGTCGCTTTTTTTGCATTTTCCGGAACAAAAAAAGCAGAACAAAATCAGGTTTGGGTAGGACTTTCTAAAGAAACTGCGCATCAACTCGGCACTCCCATTTCCTCATTATTAGCATGGGTAGATTTACTCAAAATGCGGCATCAGGAAGATAACCTGATAGGAGAAATGGAAAAAGATATAAACCGCCTACGCATTATCGCCGAACGATTTTCAAAGATTGGTTCTAAACCTGATTTACTCGTAGTAAGCTTAAATGAGACACTCCTGAATTCTGTACAATACATGTCTAAACGGTCATCGCAAAAAGTTGCTATAGAGTGCCACTTCGATAGTGAGGAACCGTTATTTATAAAACTAAATACTCCTCTATTCGAATGGGTCATTGAAAATTTATGTAAAAATGCCATCGATAGTATGAACGGAGTGGGGAGAATAGACATTAGCGTTACTTCAAAAAATGAAGACATTTACATCGATGTCAAAGATACGGGAAAAGGTATAGATCGCCGGAAATTTAAAGTAATATTCACTCCCGGATTTACAACAAAAAAGAGAGGTTGGGGGTTAGGTCTTTCGCTGGCTAAACGTATTATAGAAGAATATCATGGAGGTAAAATATTTGTAAAACAATCAGAATTGAACATTGGAACTATCTTTCGAATTGTTTTAAGCTCAAAATCAAAGTAAAAGGCTACTATGAGCAGCTTATCAAGAAAAGTCTAAAAAGGAGATTGGAAATTGAAAATGTGGAATTTAAATAAAGGACTCGAATAAAAAGAATAAAATAAAAAAGAAAGTATTTCGTAATAGAACATATTTTCGTACCTTTGCGCGGTTTTAAATATCAAGTGAAAATGTCAAAATTCGAGCTATATAATGTAGTACTAAAGGATATTAATAACGAAATACGCGTAATTGAGTATGAACTTGATGATGCTTATTTCAAAAAAATAGATAGTCCCGAAGTACAAAAAGGAAATGTAAAGGCAAAAGTCAGTGTTCAAAGAAAGCTGAGTACTTTTGAATTGCAATTTTTGCTCGATGGATCTATTATTATTCCATGCGATCGTTGCCTGGATGATATGGAACAACCGATTCATTACAAAGAGAAACTTCAGGTTAAGTTTGGAGACAAATTTGCCGAAGAAGATGACATTGTAATTGTTCCCGAATCGGAAGGTGCAATTAATGTAGCTTGGTTTCTATACGAATTCATCGTGTTAAACATTCCAATGAAACATGTACATGCAGCAGGCGAATGCAACAAGACTATGGTCGTTAAACTAAGGAAACACATTACCCGACAAAAAGACGATGATGATGATGACAACTCATCATTAGAGTTTGAAGATGACGATTTTACAGCAGATGAAGTTCAGACAGACCCGAGATGGGACGGTCTACAAAACATAACAGAAAACAATTAAATAAACAACTAAGATGGCACATCCTAAGAGAAAAATTTCGAAACAACGAGCAAGAAAAAGAAGAACGCACTATAAAGCAGAAGCTCCTACATTAGCAATATGTTCAAATTGCGGTGCAGCACATATTTATCATACAGTTTGCGGCGAATGTGGCTACTATAGAGGTAAATTGGCTATCGAAAAGTTAGCAACGGTATAAATCCTGCGACTTTATCAGAATAAGATATATTTTAAATAATCAATTAAGCTCTAAATTTTCGTTTTAGGGCTTGATTTTTTTTAATCAATATAAAAAACATGTCCAATCTCAAAGCGGTTATTACAGGAATAGGCGGTTACGTGCCAGACTACATACTGAACAACCAAGAACTTAGCACAATGATGGACACTAACGATGAGTGGATAACAACTCGCGTGGGCATCAAAGAGCGTCGTATATTAAAAGATAAACATACTGGATCTTCGTTTATGGGTGCAAAAGCCATTGAAGATTTGTTTTCCAAAACAGGAACCAAACCTGAAGAAATAGATCTGGTTATTTGTGCAACCAGTACCCCTGATCATATTTTTCCTTCTTGCGCTTCAATGGCTGCAGACAAAGTAGGAATAAAAAATGCATTGGCTTTTGATGTTCAGGCAGCATGTTCAGGATTTATCGTTTCACTTTCAACTGCAGCAAGCTTCATTGAATCAGGAAAATACAAGAAAGTTTTAGTATTAGCTGCAGAAAAAATGTCTTCAATTACTAATTATACCGACCGCACGACTGCACCTCTTTTTGGTGATGGTGCAGCAGTAGTACTCCTAGAACCTACTACTGAAGATTTAGGAGTTGTAGACTCCCTACTCAAAACAGATGGAATAGGTTACAAACACTTACAAATGAAGGCTGGAGGATCAGCAAATCCTGCGACACACGAAACTGTAGAAAATCAACAACACACCATTTATCAAGAAGGTGCCTATGTATTTAAACATGCTGTTGTTGATATGGCTGAGGTTTCGGCAGAGATCATGGAGAAGAATAATCTAACAAAAGATGATGTTACCTGGTTAATCCCTCATCAGGCTAATCTACGCATTATTGATGCAGTAGTGCAGCGTACAGGTGTTGAATACGAAAAAGTAATCATTAATATAGATCATTTTGGAAACACATCTGCAGCAAGCATCCCTCTGGGAATGTGGGAGTCTGAAAAGAGATTCAAGAAAGGGGATAATATCATTCTTACCGCTTTTGGAGCCGGATTTACCTGGGGAGCTGTTTATTTAAAATGGGGATATTAATTATCCAATTACATATTACAAAAAAGACGAACCTATAGTTCGTCTTTTTTGTAATATGTATCTCATAATAAAGAATCTGGCTATTTTATCATACCTCCGAAATATTTGTCTAATAAATTCTTTGCTGCAATAAAAGAGCTCAATTCATTCGAAAGCACCCGTTTTTCACTATCAATCAATAGACTTTGAATTTCCGGATTCTGATAGAAATTAGCTTTTAGTTGATCATTTATCGTTTCGTACATCCAATATTTGGATTGAGAGTTACGTTTATGCTCAAAGTACTCATTTGCTTTTACAAACTCAACATATCTTTCAACCATATTCCAAATCTCGGGGATCCCATTCAACTCTACTGAAGAACAAGTTATTGCTTCTGGCGACCAACCGGAATCGTGCGGTGGAAACAGATGCAAAGCATTCTGATATTGAGTTTTTGCAACACGAGCTTTATCGGTATTACTTCCATCACATTTATTAATAGCAATGCCATCAGCCATCTCCATTATTCCACGTTTAATTCCCTGTAATTCGTCACCAGTTCCGGTTAATTGAATGAGCAAAAAGAAATCAACCATAGAATGAACTGAGGTTTCCGACTGCCCTACCCCTACCGTTTCAACGAAAATAGTATCGAAACCTGCCGCTTCGCAAAGTATAATACTTTCACGTGTCTTACGCGCTACGCCCCCTAAAGAGCCTGCCGATGGTGAAGGACGGATAAAAGCATTCTTTGCAACGGATAACTCTTCCATACGCGTTTTATCCCCCAAGATACTTCCCTTGGAGCGTTCACTACTCGGATCGATTGCCAAAACCGCTAATTTACGCCCTTGTCGAACCAGGTGCATCCCCAAAGCCTCAATAAAAGTACTTTTGCCCGCACCAGGCACACCAGTAATGCCCATGCGAATAGCATTTCCTGCATAAGGAAGACATTTTTCTATCACCTCCTGAGCAACCTGTTGATGCTCGGGAAGCGAACTTTCAACTAATGTGACACCCTGACTTAGCATGGTAATATCACCACCCAAAATACCCTCTACAAACTCCGCTGCACTAAAATGCTTGCGTTTTCTTGTAAGTTGCATGTACGGATTCACCATCGGAGCAGATTCAACCCCTTCATTCACACTGAGACCTTTATAATTAGGATCATTTTCAGGGTGATCATTATGTTTGTAATGCATATCTTATAGAGACTTAAAGAGCCAGAAGTAAATAATTCCGGCTCTTTCATTAAATTTAAAAATCAATTCTAAATTCACTTAACCATTATTTACTTCTGAATTTTCCAACTAACAATCAAAATTAGAAAGCTATTCTCCGGATCGTTCGTTTGTAATGTAAGTGATTTTTTATAATCTCCTACTGCTAGATTTTTGGAATCAAGGCGAACAATAATATCAGAGGATTTACCTCCGGGAATCGCATTTTTGGAGACTTTAACTGTCAATTCTCTGTTGTTATTGATTATCCGACGAATCTCCAAAGGGCTTTGACCTTTATTGCTTATCTTGTATTTTCCCGTTGATTTACGACCGGCATTAATAGCGCCCAGATTGATAGCTCGTACAGGTATTTCCAAAATTGGAGCTTTTCGTTTCTGGTCCAAAGTAAGCTTACCAAAGTCTTCAACAACGTTGCCTACCACTAAAATCTTCGAATCATCAGAGAACTGTTTTGCCCCATTCAAATGCAAATAGACATCATCTGCAACAGGTCCCCATTGGTTGCAGTTCTTCGAATTAAACGTAAAGGTGATCTTACCATTTTCATTCGGCTTCAAAGTTTCAGGTAAAATAGAGGCAGTAAGATAATTGGGAAGATTTTCCAAGGATGGCTTAAGATCGCCTTTGGTCGTATTCTGAATTTCTAAAACTCTCGACTGTGATTTGCCTTTATCCACATTATTCATTTGAACTACCTTAGCTTTCAGAGCAAGTCCACCTATATTTACCGGATAAGCTGAATTCTCAGCCGATTGCTTTGCAATCACATCACCATGAATAGTAATGACGACCTGTTCATCGGATGCATTACTATAAACTGTAATTGATTTAGTAAACAAATTTGGACGTCCAAGAGGATTATAGGTAACTGTTACAGATCCTTTTTTACCAGGCTCAATAGGTTCTTTTGTCCATGTAGGTGTTGTACAACCACATGAAGCCTGAACGCGGTTTACAACCAACGGACCAGTTCCCTTATTGATAAACTCAAAAACATGAGTCACCTTTCCATCCTCTTCTCTGATTCTTCCAAAATCATGAGTTTTTTCCTGAAAACTAATAACAGCTTTTTGCGACATAGCCGCAAAGGACAATGCAAAACACACAAATAATAGGCTATACTTCTTCATATCCATTTTCTGTAAAATTCAAATTAAAAATCTAAGTTTTGCCACTGTTCTGCTCACCGCAAGGATTACTTATTTTTTTGCTTCAGTAGCTTCCGGCTGTTTCGCAGTTGGAATAACTTCACCTCTGATTATAAGCACAACCTGTTCCTGACTTCCATTCGTGTATACAGTAATGGTCTTGGTAAATGCATTGGGTCTGCCTGCCGGATTATAGGTAACAGTTACAATACCTTTTTTACCGGGTTCGATAGGTTCTTTAGTCCAAACGGGCGTAGTACAACCACACGAAGCCTGCACTCTATTTACCACCAAGGGAGCATTTCCTTTGTTTGTAAATTCAAATACATGTGTTACCGGACCATTCTTTTCTAATATTTTTCCAAAATCGTGTTCTTTCACTTCAAAATTAATGGCTGCTTTTTGAGACATTGCTACCAATGAAAACACAAGACACGCAAATAGTAAGCTATACTTCTTCATAAAGATAAAATTAATTTGTTTCTATTTTTAAACTGAGTTTATTGAGACATGCAAAAATATAAAAAATGTAGCTCATTCTTCCGAAATATCTAAAATATCTATTCAATTTTACTCAACTAGAGATTTACACAAGTACAATTAACTAATAAATAACGAATTTCAAGTAAAATCAATTTCAAAAAGAGAAAAGAGTCATCGAAAAAACGCTAAAAAAAATTGCTACCTTTGCTGTGACTATCAACAAAGCATATGAAAGCATTTATTCAACAACTTACATACGAAAACAACAATTATGTAATCAATTGCTACCATCACGTCCATGCCCATCCCGAACTTTCATTTCAGGAATTTGAAACAGCAAAATTCATTGAAAACGAACTAACCACAATGGGAATTCCGTTTCGGGCAAAAATAGGTGGTAATGGCATTCTGGGCAAAATAGAAGGGCTAAATCCGAAAAAGAAAGTAATCGCCCTTAGAGCTGACATGGATGCGCTGCCCGTATGCGAAACTGTAGACATTCCATGGAAGTCGACAAACCAGAATGTAATGCATGCCTGCGGACATGATGCCCACACAGCTTGCTTACTGGGAGCTGCAAAAATGCTAAACGAGTTGAAAAATAAGTTTGAAGGAACAATACTTTTGATCTTTCAGCCTGGCGAAGAAAAATCGCCGGGCGGGGCTAGTCTTATGCTCGAAGATGGCATATTTGACGAAATAAAACCTGAAATTATTTTAGCCCAACATGTATCGGTGGATTTTGAAACCGGAGCAATGGGCTTTCTTACGGGAAAAATAATGGCGTCGGCAGATGAAATTCATTTAAAAATTCGCGGGACAGGTGGTCATGGAGCATTACCACATTTAGTAAACGACACTGTTTTAGCAGCTGCGCAAACAATCGTGTCGCTACAACAGGTACGTAGCAGACTTTGCCACCCGCTGACTCCCATGGTGCTGACTTTCGGAAAATTGATTGCCAATGGAGCAACCAACGTGATACCTCACGAAGTACTGCTGTCGGGCACTTTCCGTACTTTTGATGAGCAATGGCGCATAAAAGGGAAGGGACACATCAAACGAATCATTACCGAAACTTGCGCAGCTCATGGCTGTACAGTCGAAATTGATATGCCAACAGGATATCCCTGCGTAACAAATAACGAAGAAATAACCAACAACGCCCGTAGCTTTGCAAGCGAATGGGTGGGATTCGAAAATATACGGGCTCTTGAAACCCGAATGACATCTGAAGACTTTGGATTTTTCACTCAGGAATATCCCTGTTGCTTCTTTCGTTTCGGAGTAAAAGGAAAAGTAAATGCCAACACCGGAGGTCTGCACAGCTCCACTTTTCAGATTGACGAGAAATCACTGTCAACCGGGATGGGCGGCATGGCATGGCTGGCATGGAGATTTATGACTACCTGAGTAAAACAATCAGCTAAGAAAGATAATAAGAAAAAATTTCAGCGTGCAAATCAGAGTTCTTCTTTCCGCTCGGTTTCGGTTTCATAATGATACACATTCGTATAAAGATTTTCTTTGATAAACTCAAAATGCGTACTGGCAAAGTGAAGATTGTTGCTCATTAACTGCATTGGTAATAAAAATCCATTGTCTTCATAAGGCGGCTGAGCATACTTGTGTGAAAGCACCGAAAATCCAAGCCTTTCATAAAACTGAATACGTCTGATAGCAGCAGGGCTATTCGGCATTTCCACCTCCAAAACAATCGGTAATTTTATTTGCGACATCAACATTTTTAAAGCTTCCGATCCTATATGCTGATCACGAAAATTCGGACTTACTGCAAAATGCTCGATATAATAAAAACGATCGAAAAGCCAGGTATTCAAAAAACCAACAAACTTGTCATTTTGCATAAAAGCATAAACATGGAAGCGCTTTTCATAACTCAACTCATACTCAAGCCCCGCCCAACTCTTCCGCTCTGTTGGAGGAAAAGCCAGCACATAAAGGTTGAATAGATTCATAAAAAGCGGATCGGCAACACTGGTGATTGGGTGAAAATTAAGCATACTTTCCATTTTAAATACAAATTTGAAAATATCATTAGAAGGCATTTCAAGCCTTAACAAAACAGAGCGAAAAATGTTCATATCTATAAGCATATTGGGGAAAAAACTCATTGATAAGCCATAAAAAAAATGTACTTTTGTGTCCGAATAGAAGAATCCAGAATCAAACTAATTTTTTATATTAACTAAATAACAAAAGTATGATTTATTCGCACGAAGTAGAACACATGTGTGTTGTAAAAAAAGGTCCTAACCACGGTCCTGCACCCATACCTGAAGAAGGCAGATGGGTAAAATCAAAAGAAATAAAAGATATTTCAGGTTTAACTCACGGAATCGGCTGGTGTGCCCCTCAACAAGGTGCATGTAAACTAACTCTGAATGTTAAAGATGGCGTTATCGAAGAAGCATTGGTTGAAACTATCGGCTGTTCGGGTATGACTCACTCAGCTGCTATGGCAGCCGAAATCCTTACCGGAAAAACAATTCTGGAAGCGTTGAATACCGATCTTGTTTGTGATGCAATCAACGTAGCTATGCGTGAATTGTTTCTTCAAATTGTTTACGGTCGTACACAATCGGCTTTCTCGGAAGGCGGTCTGCCTATCGGTGCCGGATTAGAAGATTTGGGTAAAGGCTTGCGCTCGCAAGTTGGAACTATGTTTAGCACAAATGCTAAAGGTGTTCGTTATTTGGAAATGGCCGAAGGTTATATCAACCGCATGGCATTGGATGAAGATGGTGAAGCTTGTGGATACGAATTCGTACGTTTCGGTCCGATGATGGATCTGATCAAAAAAGGTGTAGATGCAAACGAAGCGTTGAAAAAATCGACCAGCAAATACGGCCGTTTCGACAATGCTGCAAAATATATCGATCCAAGACACGAATAGTGTCAATTCATAATTCACAATTCATAATTCATAATTATGGGACAAGACAATGCGGTAGTTTTAAAAAGCAAAGCGTTTGCTGTAAGAATTATCAGATTGTATCAGTTCCTTCAAAACGAAAAGAAAGAATACACTTTATCCAAACAACTTCTTCGTTGCGGAACCAGCATTGGAGCCAATGTAAAAGAAGCAATCAGAGGATTTAGCAAAAAAGATTTTCGTTTTAAATTGGACATTGCACTTAAAGAGGCAAGCGAATCGGAGTACTGGCTCGAATTACTTTTTGAAACAGAATACATTTCTGATAAACAATTTCAAAGTATACATGAGGATTGCATTGAATTAATCAAAATTCTAACTGCAATTTTAAATTCAAGTAAGGAAGACAACAACTCCGAAACAAACTGATTTCATTATGAATTATACCACATATATTGTGAATTGTATTAATTATGCATTATGAATTATCAATTACCAATTAAACAAAAATATTATGTTATTTGAAAGTTATGACCGTCGTATCAATAAGATTAACGCGGCGCTAAATACATACGGTATCAAAGATATCGACGAAGCCAAAGCTATTTGTGACGCTAAAGGCATCGACCCTTACAAAATTTGTGAAAGCATTCAAAACATTGCGTTCGAGAATGCAAAATGGGCTTACGTTGTTGGTGCAGCTATCGCCATCAAAAAAGGCTGTACTTCTGCAGCCGATGCTGCCGAAGCAGTAGGTATCGGCTTACAGGCATTCTGTATTCCCGGCTCAGTAGCCGAAGACCGCAAAGTAGGTCTTGGTCACGGAAACCTGGCTGCCATGTTGCTTCGCAACGAAACTAAATGTTTTGCATTCCTTGCCGGACATGAATCATTTGCAGCTGCCGAAGGTGCCATTGGTATTGCTCAATCGGCTAACAAAGTACGTAAAGAACCATTGCGCGTTATCCTGAACGGACTTGGAAAAGATGCTGCTATGATCATCTCTCGTATCAACGGTTTTACTTACGTGCAAACCGAATTTGATTACTTCACAAGCGAATTAAAAACAGTTCGTACAAAAGCTTATTCTGACGGACCTCGTGCTGCTGTGAAATGCTACGGTGCCGATGATGTTCGCGAAGGTGTGGCCATTATGCGTTCCGAAGGTGTTGATGTATCCATCACCGGTAATTCAACAAATCCAACACGTTTCCAACACCCTGTAGCCGGTACATACAAAAAAGAATGTATCGAACAAGGTAAAAAATACTTCTCGGTTGCTTCTGGTGGTGGTACCGGACGTACCCTTCACCCTGATAATATGGGTGCCGGTCCTGCTTCTTACGGTATGACCGATACTATGGGACGTATGCACGGTGATGCTCAGTTTGCGGGTTCTTCTTCCGTTCCGGCTCACGTGGAAATGATGGGATTCATCGGAATGGGTAATAACCCAATGGTTGGAGCTACTGTACAAGTGGCTGTAGCTATCGAAATGGCGAAATAAGTTCTGAGACAAAAGAGCAAAGAACAAAGACAATAGACAACTCCCCGATATGCTGATGCATATCGGGGAGTTGTTTTTAAAGCCTTGGTTGCATTCAAAAGTTGTAACCGTCAAGACAAAAAAAATCAGACCGTACAGATTAAAAGAAAATTCTACTCTGCCCAATTTGGGCAAACAAGAAGTAAAACCGATTCTACTCTGCCCAGCTTGGGCAAGCAAGAAGTAAAACTGATTCTTCCATCCCCAGCTTGGGCAAGCAAGAAGTGAAACCGATTCTCCCATCCCCAATTTGGGCAAGCAAGAAGTAAAACCGATTCTTCAATCCCCAACCTGGGCAAGCAAGAAGTGAAACTGATTCTACTCTGCCCAGCTTGGGCAGGCACAAAAAAAATCACCTGAGAGCAAATAAAAATCGGATGAGGTTTATTTTATACAACGAAATAAATAAAAATTTAAATCAATCGCAGCTTCCCAACTTATTCTAAATACAAACTGTTTTAAAAGTGACAAAAGCATTAAATCAGCATTGTAAAACATTTAAATTTTGAATTATGCCATTACTTAAACTAATAAGCCGGTTAGGACAAGGGGCCATGACTGGATTGGGAATGAATCGTAGTACCAGCAATTGGACAATGATTAAAGTGGGATATAATAAAAACATAACAAACAAAGCAGCAAATACACTTCGCTATAATTGCCTGCACGTCCGCAACGGAAGCCGGGGAAATGGAATCGGGATGGGACGTCAGAGCAGACTCGGAAAAATAAAATAAACAGAAAAAAAACAAAGTGATTAAAATAAATCATTATATTTGCAATTGAATTTCAGCCATACTTTCTTTTTTAAGATTTTTATATACAGGCAGACCGGTTCGGGAGAATCGGTCTGTTTTTTTAGCGGGTTATTTTACAGGCAGGCATCTTATATCAGCGCTATAAGCATATAAAATCTATACGAAATTATTAAGCTTCGGGGAGTTTTGTTTAAATTTGCAGCTCAGAAAACAACGGTACACTTTTCCGTCAAAATTAGTGATAAAAAAAATGATCAAAGACTACTTGAACCAACCCTACCCATTCTACCTCAGCAGATGGAAAACCTCTGCTATGACTTGTATCTATATCGGACTGTTTATGCTTATCTTCCAACCTTTCGGCTTGTCAAATTATCACGGTATTTACAAAACAGTTATTTGTATCGGATACGGATTTGTTACACTGATAGTACTTGTCCTCGACTCGTTTATTATTCAGTCTTTGTTTAAAAATTGGTTTAACAATAACAATTGGAGTGTAAAAAAACAAATCATCTGGCATTTAGTAGTCATTTTCAGCATTGGGTTAGGCAACTCCATTTACACATCATTACTGAACTCCTCGTGGTATTTGTCCACTTTTTTGATTTTTCAGTTTTATACGCTAGCTGTCGGCATTATTCCAATAGTCATCACCGCAATTATCACCCAAAACCGTATGCTGTCAGAGAATTTAAAATCGGCACAGGAATTCAACAGCAGCCTGCATACACAGAAAGAGGCAATCAACAATAGCGTCGTCTATCTCGTGGCCGATAACGAAAAAGACCACTTTGAGATAGAACTATCCCAACTACTGTATATCGAATCAACAGGCAATTACATTGAGATTTTCTATACCCAAAACAATGAGCTGAAGAGTTCACTTCTTCGATCAACCTTAAAGAGAACTGAGTCCCAACTGGAAACCCACCCTGCCATTCTGAAATGCCACAGAGCATTTATGGTCAATACAAACAAAATTGCACAAGTAAAAGGCAATTCGCAAGGACTCATACTTGTTTTAAAGCACACAAAAACAGAAATTCCCGTATCACGCAATTTTTCAAAGAGTTTAAAAGATCAATTAAATTCCATCCACTAAAATAGTTGCTACTGGAATTCAAACAAGAGCCATTCATGATCTACATGTATCTGAAAGTTTAGATTTTCGGATTCATTTTAATAAAAAAACGTACCCCCAATTAAACCTTTTACCTCTACATTCGTCAAATCTAACAAACAAAAAAAAATGCTATACCGGACGAATATCCGGCTTACCGTTTTTTTTAATCCTGAAGTTCTAAAATTGATACTTATTTATTGATATTCATCTATGAGACAAATTTTACTTATTGCGACCATTGTTGTTTTTAGCAGTATGTCGGCCATTGCACAACACAGCATTCAATCCATGGTATTCGATGGAAAAAACGGATTACCCATCGAGATGGGTTCTGTCAGGCTTTTACACTTACCAGACTCTGTGTATGTACAGGGAACGCAAACCGATGAGAAAGGTAACTTTATGCTGAACAAAGTAAAACCAGGAAATTACAACTTAGTAATAACCATGGTGGGTTATGTTGATTATCACCAAAGAATCATTATGGATGGTAAAAACATTATACTAAAAACCATCCATTTACAAGAAAATTCGCGGTTGCTGGGTGAAGTTGAAGTAAAAGGTACTGCAGCTCAAATGGTAGTAAAAGGCGACACACTGGAATACAATGCAACGGCATTTAAAACCAATCAAAATGCTGTGGTAGAAGACTTGTTAAAACGATTACCCGGAGTAGAAGTAGGCACTGACGGCACAATAACCGTAAACGGACAACAAATAAAAAAGATACGGGTTGATGGTAAAAAGTTTTTTGGCGACGACATAGAAATGGCTACCAAAAACATACCAGCCGACATGATTGAAAAGGTGCAGGTACTGGAACAAAAATCGGATATGGCGCAACTCACAGGCTTTGAAGATAACGACACGGAACAAATAATCAATTTAACCACCAAACCCAATAGAAAAAGAGGGACTTTTGGTAATATCACGGGTGGCGCAGGACTAGATTTAAATAACGATGTCCGATACGATGCTAATAGTTTTATAAACATCATGGATGGTGATTCGCAAACGGCTATAACGGCTGGTGGAAACAACACGAATACCACTAGAAGCGGGCGTGGACGAGCAGGAATGGGAAGTCCAAGCGGTGGAATTACTCAAACTCAAAACTTTGGAGTAAATCACAACTCACCACTAAACTCTAAATTAAAAATTGGTGGTGACGCATCGTTTAATCACTCAACAAATGAGTCAATTACAGAAAACAACAACGAGAGTTACCTTTCCGGTTCAAAATACACCAACCATTCTAATAACGTTTCGAATCCCGAAAATTATTCAGCCAATTTACGGCTGGAAGCTGAATGGAAACCCGACACACTGAACACTATTTTATTTCAACCCACTATCGGTTATAACCGTTCGTTTTCCAATAGCAGCAACAGCTATTCGTACCTGACTGGAGCCGATACCACCACAGTGGGAAACTCGAGCACCATTGGTAACGGTACATCGCTGAATGCAAATTTGAATATTATTTTCAGCCATAAGTTCGCGTCGAAAAAAGGACGTACTTTAACGACAAATCTCCAAACAGAAGTTGTACAATCAAACAGTGAAAGCTATAATCTCTCCAATAAGACCTCGGCCGGTGCACTTACATCTATAGATCAATATACAAAAAACAACTCGGATCAATACAACTTCAGTTTACGGATGTCATATGTAGAACCTCTATGGAATGAAAAGAATTTATTGGAAACAGCTATTGCAGCCAGAATGTCAAACAGTACAGCGGAAAAAGATCAATACAACAAAGACCCTCTCAGCAATAATTACACGCTCAAAGACAGCACGTATAGCAACAATTTTGATAATAATTTTTACAGTGAAACCGTAGAAATGAACTTCCGCCACGTCGAAAAACTATGGAACTTCATGTTGGGGGCCAAAGCCGAACCCTCGCAGACAATCAGTAACACAACCTATGGCGATGGTTCTGTGCGCGATATTCCGGCACTTCATGTTGTCAATTTCTCGCCTACAGCCCGTTTTCAATATAATTTCAAGAAGAAAAAATTTATGCGTATTGATTACCGGGGACAAACATCACAGCCCAGTATCAGTCAGATGCAACCGGTTAAGAACAATTCGAACCTGATGAATGAAATAGTGGGCAACCCAAATCTCAACCCATCATTCAGTCATAATTTCCGGGTCATGTATTCTGCTTTTAACAGCGAAGTTTTTTCTTCATTCAATGCTTTTCTGAACATTCAGGCCACAAAAGATGCTCTTGTTACCAATAGCATATACGACGAGACAGGAAAACAATACAGCCAAACCGTAAACTCCGGTACAATGCCCTACAGTATAACGGGAAATGTAATGTTTAACACACCTATTATTCAAAAAAGGTTACATTTCAATACCAGTACATCGTTTGGTCTGGATCAACGTTACGGCTATTCGTCAAAAAACTTAAATTCACAAACAATAGATACGGATAATCTTCCGCTTGGCGATTTGAGCGATACACGTCGGTACAATGCCGGAGAAGCACTTGCACTTACATTCACACAAGATCTAATTGAAATTGGAGTTAAAGGAAGTTTTAAGTATTCCAATACCAAGAATAATTTAAATCCGGCAATAGCAATAACCAAAGACTGGACAGGATCCGGAAATATTGTGCTGCACTTACCTTATAATATCAACTTTGGAAGTGACCTGAATTACTCCACCCTGCAGGGATACTCCGCAACCGATCAAAACCAACTTATCTGGAACGGATATATTGACAAAACATTATTTAATAACAAAGGAGCCATATCATTAAAAGTAAATGACATTCTTCATCAACAATTAAACTATCGGCAAACAATTGGCGATAACTATATTCAATACAGCAAATTCAACACACTTACTACTTATTTTCTGGTAAGCTTTACATACAAGATAAGCAAGTTCAATGGTGCAAAAAATCCGGCAGAGCGTAGATTCGATAGATTTGGTCCCGGCGGCCCAGGAGACGGAGGAGATCGTCCACCCAGAAATAGTGGTGGCAATGATGGTCCTCCACCACAAATGTAAAAATAAAAAAGTCCTCCGAAAATTCTTCAGAGGACTTTTTATTTATTCCAATAAGTTATGAAGAGCTTTCGCAATATCCGGATAAGCAAACTGAAAACCGGCATCGAGCAATCGTTTTGGCAAGACATAAGAACTATCGAGAATTAATTCAGCTTCAGTGCCCGCCAATCCGGCACCTAATTTAACAATAAAAGCCGGAGCGCAAATTCCAACAGGAACCCGAAGTTGCTTTCGAACTGTTCGCATAAAATCATTATTAGTTATCGGATCAGGTGATGTGCAATTAATCACCCCCTGAACCGAATCATTATCGCATAGAAAAATCAGAGCTCTAAAATAATCTTCGATGTGAATCCAACTGAAAATCTGACTACCGTCAGCTAGCTTCCCTCCTAACCAAAGTCGACTGAGAGTTACCACCGGTTTTAATGCTCCACCATCTCTGCCTAACACAACCGAAGTGCGCAAAGCAACTTGCCGCGTGTCTGTCAGATTGAATCCAAAAAAAGTTCTTTCCCACTGTCGTGCAACATCTGATAAAAAATTGTTACCCAACTGAGTTTCATTTTCAGTCATCGGATAATCTTTTGTCGACTTATAAATACCGGTTGCACTTGCATTAATCCAGAGCCGTGGAGGCACTTTGCATGCTTCAATTGCATTACCAATCCACAGAGTCGTATTGATTCTCGATTGAATAATTGCACTTTTATTCGATTCGTTATGAATGCAATTTATGCTTTTACCTGCAAGATTAATCACCATATAGGCTCCTTCAAAAGCCTCTATCAATTCAACAGGAGACCAGGAAACATGTTCGGGAGAGCGCGAAACAATTACAACCAGAAAACCACTTTCATGAAAACGCTTAGCTATATAAGTTCCAATAAATCCGGTTCCGCCGGTAATAACCACCTTCTTCATAAACCTTATTGTATTTGCTTTGAGTATGTCCCCTATAACAAAAAATCCTCTGCAAAAGTTGCAGAGGATTTTCTATATATAAATAAATCTGTGACCTACTCGTGGGCACCCATTTTCAACATACTGATTTCACGTTCGTTCAAGAAGCGATATTTTCCACGTGGGAGTTGTTTTTTTGTCAATCCGGCAAAGAAAACACGATCTAAACGAATAACTTTATATCCCAGCTTTTCGAAGATGCGACGTACTACACGGTTTTGACCCGAGTGAATTTCAATACCCACTTGTTTCAAATCACCTTCTTTTACAAATGCCAATGCATCGGCAGCTATTACACCATCATCCAACGGTATACCCGCCAATACAGCTTCGAAATCTGCCTTTTCTAGCGGTTTATCAAGGGTTGCATGATAGATCTTTTTCTTGTCGTATTTCGGATGAGTCAGTTTTGAAGCCAAATCACCGTCATTAGTCAACAGTAAAACACCAGTCGTGTTTCTATCCAAACGGCCCACAGGGTAAATCCGTTCGCTACAAGCATTTTTCACCAAATCAAGTACTGTTGTCCGATCGTGAGTATCTTCCGAAGTAGTTACACAGTCTTTGGGTTTGTTCAACAACAGATACACCTTACGTTCAGAATGAACGGGTTGATCGTGGAACATGATTTTATCGGTAAGCAATACTTTCGTACCCATTTCAGTAACAATTTCGCCGTTCACCGAAATGACACCAGCTTGAATATATTCATCAGCTTCACGACGGGAACAGATTCCCGCATTGGCTAAGAATTTATTCAATCGGATTGGTTTTGTCAGATCAACAACTGCCTGCTTATATTCGAGCTGCTTTTTATTACTGTACTTTGAGTTAGGATCGTAATTATCGCCAGCTCTACGAACCGGTTTACGAAAAGTTACGCCATCCTTTTTATTATCATAACGGGTTTCAATGAATTCCGATTTCTGGCCTTCACCTGGTTTTCTGAAACTTAATTTACCATCACGTGGTTCATCATCCGATGCATTATTATAGCTTCTTCCATACGCTTTTTCACCATTGCTATCAACGCGGTCTTCCCATGGCTTAGGTTTACTGTCACGATTTTCCCATGGCTTTTTAGGGCCATTAAAAGCAGGACGACCACCTTCACGGCTTTCCCAGGGTTTCTTAGGTCCTCCAAAAGCCGGGCGACCGCCTTCACGATTTTCCCAGGGCTTACGATCTCCGTAAGCAGGTTTATCACCACGGCTTTCAAATGATTTCTTTTCTCCGAATGAAGGACGACCACCTTCACGGTTTTCATACGGTTTTCTATCTCCGTAAGCAGGTCTGTCAGTACTTCCGCTACTGTGGAATGATCTTTTTTCTCCAAAAGGACGATTGTCGGTATTTCCAGCAGGTTTTCTATCACCATAAGCAGGACGACTGTCATCTTTTTTCTTATAATCCGAATTTCCGAATGTGCGGTTATCATCACGGGCTGGTTTGTCCGAACCAAATTTTGCAGCTCCACGTGATCCTTTCAATATCGATTTCACATCGCGTTTCTCAAACGGTTTACCATCACGGCCGGCACCTGAATTCGATTTATGACCCGAATTTCCCTGCCATTTTTCATTGTTTGTCTTCATTCAAATTTTTATATGTGTATTTGGGGCACAAAGATCGTAAAAAATCCCGAATAAACCACACATTTTTAGATGAAAAGCAAGTTTTGTCGGAATATTCAAAAATAGAAAGTTGTTAATCCAGAATCTTCAACTTTGAGCGCTGCACCCCGCTTACAAGATTATTTATTATTGACCAGAAAGAAAGCAAAACATATTTCGCTTTCTTATTGTTTTGAATACATGTTTGTTTAACTCTTCTGGAAGTAAGGAACTACATTGGGCCGATGAATAAAGAACTGTAATGAATTTTGCCTGAAAAAATGTACTTTTGCAACTGACAAAGCAATAATAAAAAACAGAAAACTAACTATATGGATATTTTTAAAAGTGACTTATCAAACGCTGAATTTCCTGCATCCGAAAAGATATCAGGAAAATCTGTCCGTAAATCTATTATGGCCCTTATTCTGAAAGATCATCCGAATTTTTCAAAGGACAAGTTTTTATCCGAAACGGAACTAAACAGATATCGTGAGAAATATATTGAATCTTTTCTGACCAAACAGATAGGCGAATTAACCTCACTGGAAAAAACGGTGCTGGAATCGTTGAAAGATAAAACAACACTGACCGACAAGCTGGACGATGACGTGCAGCCATCAACTTACGGAGAACGAATTGCCGATAAGGTGGCTGAGTTTGGCGGGAGCTGGACGTTTATCATTTCTTTTTCGGTGTTTCTGCTGGTATGGATACTTTTAAACATATTCTGGCTGGCAAACAAGGCTTTTGACCCCTACCCTTTTATTCTTTTGAATTTAATCCTGTCAACCATTGCCGCCATGCAGGCACCGGTGATTATGATGAGCCAAAACCGTCAGGAAGATAAAGATCGGGATCGGGCTAAGAATGATTATATGGTCAATTTAAAAGCCGAAATGGAAGTGAGAATGCTACACGAGAAAATAGACCACATGATTATCAGTCAGCAGCAGGAAGTACTGGAGATTCATAAAGTGCAGATTGACCTGATGAACGATATACTGAAACAGGTAAAACAGAATTCGATTAATGACGCAAAATAATTGCACATACATCTCCATATTGCGGGGCATTAATGTAGGCGGACGCAACAGCATTAAAATGGATGCACTGCGCCAAATGTATTCCGACCTTGGTTACACAGATGTGCAGAGTTACATTCAAAGCGGGAATGTGCTCTTTCGCCACCAACAATCCGACACACAGACCCTGGAACAAGTAATAAGTCGTTGTACAGCTGAAACCTTCGGAATCAATGTTCCTGTATTGGTACTAACTGTAGATGAACTGCGCGATGCGATAAACAACAATCCTTTTACTACAACCGATCCGAAGAGCATTAATACGATTCATCTCAACTTTTTATCGGAAATGCCCGACGCAGGTTTGGTTGATAAAATCACACCTGAACGCTTTTTGCCCGACGAATTCATACTATCGGGCAAAATTATTTACCTCCACTGCCCCAACGGTTATGGCAACACTAAACTGAACAATACTTTTTTTGAAAAGAAGCTGAAAATTACAGCCACCACACGCAACCTGAAAACCACTACCGAATTACTGGCAATAGCAGAGAAACTGTAATGTCATTTTTAAACTTACCTCTGAAATAACTCAGAGAATTCAGGCCGTTAAGTGCAATATTTTTTTCAGAAACAGCTCGTTAATTTAAACATAATTATTATCTTTACACCCGATTAACAACAAAGACGCTTAAGTATCTAGCTGTATACAAGTTGTTATGCCTGTTTATGCTGCATTCAAAGGGTTTAAATCGGGATTAGAGATTAAAACGGCGCATTTTTCAACTAAATTATCTATATACAATTAAAAAATTAATCAGGAATGAAAAACTATTTCAAGTTCAATTTAACCGGACAAAAACTCTTACCGGTATGGCTTTTTTACATGTTTCTATTTTTAATTTCGTACATCTGCGTTCAGGTAAGAATGCAAAGTTTCAACACTCAGCCCAACACCGATCCTCATGAAGCTATGCAGCACATGTCTGAAATAGGTGGATTGTTTGGCATAACGCTTTTACTTATGATTGTGCGGTATGCCATTAGTTTTTTTATCGCCAAAATGTCTATTGAAGATACGGAGTTTAAACTTAAAAACTTTGAATTCGGTGGTCAATTCGGCGAATTCATCGGTATGATTATTCTGGGATTTTTTCTTACAATCATCACGTTGGGCATCTATTCGCCCTGGTTTATCAAAAAAGTATACGACTTCTTTTCCGAAAACACGGCACACGACTCCAGTAGTTTCAAATTTAATGGAAAAGGGCTCGACTTATTTGGCATCATCACATTGTTTATTGTGGCTATAATATTTCTGATCATACTCTTTTTTATAATTACAATAGGCAGCCTCAACCACGCCTCAACATCACCGGGCAGTATCGGCATACTCCTATTAATTCTTGTTGCAATCATTCCCTATCTGTATTTTATTACAAAATGGTCGGTAAACTTCACGTTCAAAGGCTACACCATCAAAATGGAAACCAAATTGTGGAAATCGCTGGGTAAAATAGCTCTCGAACTATTGCTTTCGGTTATCACATTGGGCATTTATTCACCCCTTGCATACCTGAAAGTGTACCAATACTTTGCCGAAAACACTTTTGCCGAATCCGAAGAAAAGAGCAAAACATTTGGCTACGACATGGAAGCAGGAAGCGATTTTTTATTTATATGGGGACAGCTACTTCTGAGTATTATCACACTCGGGTTTTACTTCCCGTGGGCATATTGCAAAGTAGCCGACCGCATCATGAGCAAAACTTACTCCGAAGATCTTGACATGAACGAATTTGCAATAGAATAAAAAAGATGTTGCGAGTTATGAGTTATGAATTATGAATTACGAATTATGAACTGAATTTCGCTCTATTGAAATTAATATTTCTACCATCATATAGCTACTAATAGCGCATTTTAAGAGCTTCGCAGAAGCGATATTATGGTAGTATGGATTATAAAGGGTCTGTTTAAGCTCCGTCGGAGCGACATTATGGCATCATTAAATAGTCAAGACGAACTCGATGATAAAACTATGCTACAAATAAAAAGAATGTGAACCTCAAATGAGGTTCACATTCTTTTTATACTCACATCAACAGATTACAACCACACCCATTCACATTCAACTCCATAGAACTCGCAAAAATTACACCATACACATTACACCATACACCCCTCACCACTTCATATATTGCACACACATTTACAAAGTAAGCATACACATTAACTTATAAAGCTAAAATACTTATGAAGTAAAGACCTGCATTAACGGATACACCTCCTGCATTAACACATATAGCTAAAACTAATTCGGACATTGAACCGCCATTTACAAAGTAGGCACGCACATTTATAAAGTAAGCGCTCGCATTTACAAAGTAAGCATACATAATAATATATTAGGCTAAAACACTTATGAAGTAAAGACCTGCATTAACGGATACACCTCCTGCATTAACACATATAGCTAAAACTAATTCGGATATTGAACCGACATTTACAAATTAGGCAGACACATTTATAAAGTAGGCACTCGCAATTACAAAGTAAGCATGCACAATTACACAATAGCTCAAAACATTTTTAAAGTAGGCACTCGCATTTACACAATAGCTTAAAATACATACAGAATCAGCACTCACATTTATAAAGTAGGCGCTCACAACTTCTATCCTGCCGCATTCTTTTTAAATAAGACCACGTCATAACTTAAAAACAAGCACAACAAACGTAAATTTAATAGTCTATTTGCCAAATAGTCTATAAAATCAGGAACATTAACCGCATTATAAACCTTTTCGTCAAACAAACTGTGTCGAACAAACGTTTCACATTCAAAAAATACTCAATGAGAAAACTGTTTATACTCTTTAGTGTCCTTATGTGCTTCAACGCTTTCGGACAACAGGCACGCAAAAAAGCAATTAAACCACTTACTACCGCTACACAACAACAAGTATTGAAAATAGTGGATTTCGATGAACTCAAAGCCATTATCAACAAAAAGGACGGCAAATTGTATCTTGTCAATTTTTGGGCTACCTGGTGTAAACCCTGTGTGGCTGAGTTGCCTGGATTTATGGAAGTAAACAAAATATACCGCAACAATCCGCATTTCAAAATGATTTTGGTAAGTATGGATATGGCTAAAGACCTGAACACTGCAGTCAAAACTTTTATAACAAAGAATAGTATTACCCCCGACGTGTATCTGCTGGACGATAACAAACGAATGAATGAATGGATACCAGCCATAGATGCCAACTGGAGTGGAGCAATTCCGGCGACAGTATTTTATCGAAACGGGGAAAAATTGGAATTTATTGAAAACGTAATAGAAAAAGAAGAATTAGTTAAACTTATCAACAGACATTTATAAACAAAAACTACTGCTGATGCACTAAACTGTTAGTAGATTTAATTAAAATAACAATAGTTCTTTGACTTCTTGATTTTCCATGATTTGAATTTTCTCATTAACATTG
>WSSedL1CaDRAFT_10000179_pt1 | contig 43426 bp, 32 predicted proteins | sample WetSurSL1Cattail_FD_9464 | JGI IMG/M metagenome (IMG submission 9464)
AGACTTGAAGCGAAATTCCTTTTCCCTTTAAATCCCAAAAAATATCTCTAAAATTCATTGTGCAAATAACGCGTAGGACTCGCCAATTTTGCCCAACTAGTTTATACACGCATAAAACAAACTAGTTTTATGCTTTTTTGGCATGTTATGCGCATGTTTTTGTTTATATTCTTGCGTATAATTTTTATATGTGTAGTACAAAAATAAAAATATTTCTTACATGTCAAAAGGGTTAATGATATTTTTTAAAGAAGTGCTACTTACGTGTGTGTATATCATTGTTGTTTTGGGGCTACTGTGTCCTAATAAATCTTGAATATAGCGCAAATCGGTTCCGTTTTCTAATAAATGCGTGGCAAAACTATGACGAAGTGTATGTAACGTAATCTGTTTTGTAATTCCTGCTTTTTTAGCAGATTGATGTAATACAGCTTGTGCGCTTCGGCTACTGTATTGTTCTCCATATTGTCCTTCAAATAAATAGGTTTTGGGTTTGTAAATAGTATAATATTCTTTTAGTAATCCTAAAACTTTGTTCGATAATAGGGTGTATCGGTCTTTTTTGCCCTTTGCATTTTTTACATGAATAAGCATTCTTTGACTATCAATATCAGTAATTTTCATGTTTATTGCTTCACTGATTCGTAGTCCAGCAGAGTAAATTAAGGCTAATAATGTTTTGTGTTTTAAATTGCTCGTTAAATCAATAAGTTTAAAGGCTTCTTCTTTACTCAAAACATTTGGTAATGTTTTTGCATTTTTAGGACGGTGAAGTTCTTCTGTTACCATTTTTGAATCATGTATGATTTTGAAGAATAACTTGATCGCATTAATAGTTTGATTTTGGTACGAAGCTGATAAGTTATTCTTCAAGATATAGTCGTTGTTATAAATAATTACATCTACATTGCTGATTTCGGCAGTGGGTTTCTCTCGAAAAAATACCAAAAAAGATTTCAGAGCCTCGCTATAGGTCGTGATTGTGCTTTCGCTATAGCGTTTGGAACGCATCCATTGCTTGAATTTTGCCATTTGTACTAATGCTTCTTCCGAAGGAATAGTATGTGCTAAAGGAGTGATTTTGAATCGGACTCTATTTTCCTCAGTATCGGGAATATGCCAAGCCATTTTTTGTTGGCTCCATCTAGCTCCATCAATTTTCTTGATGCGTGCAATCAAGCCGGCATTTTTTTCAAAATAAACGGCAATTCTATTTTCTCCTTTGTGTCGTATAGCTTTGGCTGTCCAGTGCATATCAAATTGATTGGATGACTTAAAGATAAGAGATTTTAATAAGAAAAGGGATAATTCTAAAATAAAATAGATCCAAAAACGAAGCTTATGCCACTAGTAAATAGTCATCCTGTCTGAAATAAAAAAACGACTGTCCGTTTCATCCATCTGCCATTATCAAAATTAGTATAAGTAATGGATAATCTAAATAGAAAGCAATAACTTCCTTTTTTTTCCACCCTTTAGGGCAGGGGGATGAAAAAACTTTAGAAAATAATACCTCCTGATTTTTTTTCCTTTGTGGCAGCAGCATGAATTATAAAAACGAGATAGCTAACAGCTTTCATAAATAGTGATTTGTAATAAAAAGACTGTTATTTTGTTTGCAGCAAAAGTAGTAGATACCAGCAACATAGTCGAACTAAAGTGCAATTAAAAATTAGGCTCTAAAAGTAAATGCATCGAGTAAGCCTAAAATTGCCTTGGCAACAAAAAAAACCGCCTCAGTATGGAGACGGTTCCTGTGCTATTTTGTAAGCAGTGTAATACTTATTTTAAAATCAAGTCAATTTTAGCCAATTCCTCGGTGCTAAAAGTAGTGTTGTTTAATGCCTTAATAGAATCTATAATTTGTTCAGGTTTACTCGAGCCTATTAGTACCGATGTCACTCGGTCATCACGTAAAATCCAAGCCAAAGCCATTTGAGCTAATTTTTGTCCTCTTTCTTTTGCAATGTTATGGAGCGCAATGATTTTTTCTAGTCTTTCAGGAGTAATATGTTCTTCTTTTAAGAATTGACCACTGGTGGCTACTCTAGAATCGGCAGGAATTCCGTTCAAATATTTATCAGTCAATAATCCTTGTGCCAGTGGAGAAAACGGAATGCAACCCACTTGTTCTTTTCCTAATAAATCCAAAAGTCCGTCTTCTACCCAGCGCTCAAACATCGAATATTTGGGTTGGTGAATTAAACATGGTGTTCCCATTTCTTTTAACAACTGAAAGGCTTTTTCAGCTTCGGCAGGGCGATAGTTTGAAATCCCTACATACAATGCTTTTCCTTGCTGTACAATTAAGTTTAAAGCTGCCATAGTTTCTTCTAATGGCGTTTCGGGATCGGGTCTATGGTGGTAAAAAATATCCACATATTCTAAGCCCATTCGCTTTAAACTTTGGTCTAAACTAGAAACCAAGTATTTTTTAGAACCCCAATCGCCATAAGGGCCGTCCCACATGGTGTAACCAGCCTTAGACGAAATAATCATTTCATCTCTATAGTCCTTAAAATCTGATTTTAATATTTTTCCAAAACACTCTTCTGCCGATCCAGGAGGTGGACCGTAATTATTAGCCAAGTCAAAATGAGTAATGCCATTATCAAAAGCTGTTTTTATCAAATTGCGACTGTTGTCAAAATCGCTGTCAAATCCGAAGTTGTGCCAAAGCCCTAATGAAAAAGCAGATAGTTTTAATCCTGAATTTCCACATCTGCGATAGGTCATAGTATCATATCTATTTGCTGCTGGGATATAAGTCATTGTAATTGTTTTATGTCATTGATTACGAAAGTAGGATATTATTTTGAAATGGAATGTCTTAAAAGTCATTTCTTGCAGGGTTTTATAAGAATAAACTAGTTTGAAATTCATGAAATTATGTGATTTAGAAAATTGTAAAAAATTTCATTGAAAAAAGAAATAATTGTGTTAAAATTTTAAGATATTCGAAAATCAATTATTTATTTTTAGATTTGACCCTGCAACTCTTAAAATGTGTTTTTATAAATGACATTACTAAAAAAATATACTGATATGGATCTTGTTAAGCGTCTTCAGGAGAGTGAAGAAGATGCTTTGACAATTATCTATAAAGAATATTGGGAGGTTATGTATGTAGCTGCTTATAATCTTGTTAAAGATAGATCAGTATGCGAAGATATTGTTCAGGAAGTTTTTATTTCATTATGGAAAAGAAGGGAAAAGTTACAGATCAAAGTTTCTTTAAAGAGTTACTTGTATACAAGTACTGTTTATAAGGTTTATGACCATTTTAGTAAAAATAAAAAAATGGCAAAACAGGAATTGTTTGATAATTTTGAAAATAAAATTGAAACTTCTAATCCTGAAACTAAATTAATGCACGAGGAATTAATTCATCGTTTAGATGCTATTATTGATACTTTGCCAGATAAATGCAAAGAGGTTTATAGACTCAGTAGAGAGAATATGTTGTCTAATAAAGAAATTGCCGAACAATTAAATATTTCGCAACGCACTGTGGAAGGACATATTTCTAAAGCATTAAAAATTTTGAAAGAATCGCTTGGAGTAGCTGTAAGTATTGAGTTTATATTGTTTTTTTTAAGATAAAAATTTTATATCCATAAAAAAAAAGTTAAAAAAAATACAAATAGAGCAGGTGTGAATCGTTTTTTTGGAGACTTAGTTATATAAGCATACAAAAAACGAACAAATGAGTTTAAGTCCTCAACACTATTTTTCAGAATTAGTTACTAAACTTCTCGATGGTTCTATTACCAAAGAGGAGTTAGATAAATTGCTGAATTTCTTTTTAAATAATCAGGAAATCGAAAATTGGCCTGCTCACTTAGGATCCAAAGAAGATGTCCAAGAAAGAATGCATGAAAAAATCCGATTAGAATTGGATTTCGATACAAATAAAGCAACCAAAGTAATTCCACTATATAGAAAAGCTTTCTTTAAATATGCTGTTGCAGCATCTGTAGTACTATTGGTAACATTTACCACCATTTTTAATCAGCAAAAACCAAATGCTGTTGTTGCAGTAGTTCCTAATAAAATTGAAGTAGGTACAGATAAAGCCACTTTGACTTTAGAAGATGGTTCTACTGTTGTTTTAGAAAAAGGGAAAGCCTATACCAATAAAAATGTCAATAGCACTGGAAAAGAGTTGTTGTATAATACATCCAATTCGGAGTCAAAAAAAGTGGCGTATAATTATTTGACTATTCCACGAGGAGGTCAGTTTGCTATTACACTTTCTGATGGTACAAAAGTTTGGTTGAATTCAGAAACCAAATTAAAGTTTCCAGTACATTTTGTAGAAGGAAAAACTAGAGGAGTAGAATTAGTTTACGGAGAAGCTTACTTTGAGGTGTCTCCAAGTACAGCTCATAACGGAGCAGGTTTTACAGTAACTCAAAAGTCTCAAAAAATCCACGTAATAGGTACCGAATTTAATATAAAAGCCTATAAAAACGATTCGAATATCGCTACCACTTTAGTAGAAGGGAAAGTCGAAATGCAATTTGCTAATGCGAAGCAAAATCTAATTCCAAATCAACGCGCTAATTTTGATCTTAGAACGAATAAGGTAAAAATTAGTAAGGTAGATGTCTATAACGATGTTTGCTGGAAAGAAGGTGTGTTTAGTTTTGAAGATAAACCACTAGATGAGATTATGAAAGTGTTATCGAGATGGTATGATATCGAAGTAGTTTTTGATAACGAATCCATCAAAAAAGAAAAGTTTAATGGCGTTTTAATAAAAGATAGAAATATTGATGAAATTTTAAGATCTATTAAAAACTCAGGAATTATAAATAAATATGAATTTAAAAATAAAATTTTGATTTTGAAATAAAAGAAAAGAGAGGTAGTAGTATAGATATTTTGCGGTGTCCTAACTATTTCCCTCTCCCTATATTAATTAAACTATTGTCCAACTAACCCAACAAAATTATGAAAATTAATTCTATTAATTGTCGTTTTGTATTTCAAAAACGGCTTCTACTGATTATGATGAAAACATTTTTAATCCTCTTCTGTACAACCGTTTTCAGTTTCACTACTGAAACCACTTTTTCACAGAAAAAAATATCGATTGAACAAAATCAATTGGTATCAGTTAAAGAAATTTTTAAAATAATACAAAAGCAAACCAGTTACAGTTTTATTTACCCTAACGACTTTTTTAAAGATGCTCCAAAAGTGCAATTAAAAAAAGGTACTATTGAAATTTCTAAATTATTAGATCCTATTTTTAAATCTCTTAATTTAAATTTTGAAATAACAGCAGATAAAAATATTATTATTAAAGAAGCGAATGTTGAAGCGAAAGAGCAGCCCATTGCAGAAAAGCCTATTCAAGAAATAAAGGTTTCGGGTAAAGTAACTGATGAGAATAATCAGCCTATTCCAGGAGCAAGTATTCTTGTTAAAGGGACTCAAATAGCAACACAGACTGATTTTGATGGGAAGTATTTAATAAAAGCACCATCAGCCGAAAGTTCTTTAGTGGTTTCATTTATTGGATATGGAACTAAAGAAATAAAGATTAATAATCAGTCAACAATCAATTTCCAATTGCTACCAGAAACCGCAAAATTAGAAGAAGTTGTTGTTGTAGGTTATGGTTCCAGTAAACAAAAAGATTTAACGGGTTCAGTTTCATCTGTGAAATCAGAAAACTTTAATAAAGGACCACAATTAAGTGCACAACAAGCCATTCAAGGTAAAATGGCTGGGGTTGTAATTGCTCAAAATAGTGGTAAACCAGGAGGTTCTAATACGGTTATTATTCGTGGAGGAACTTCGTTAACAGGAACAAATGATCCTTTATATGTTATTGATGGTGTACCAATTTCTACTTCGGCAGGAGTGAGTTCAGCAAATATTAGAGGAAATGGAACTGATTTTTTCGATCAAGAACCAACCAATCCTTTGATGACCATTAATCCAAATGATATTGAATCAGTAACGGTTTTAAAAGATGCCTCTTCAACAGCTATTTATGGTTCAAGAGGAGCGAATGGTGTAATTGTTATTACTACTAAAAAAGGAAAATCAGGGAATCTAAAAGTGAGTCTTGATGTTACTGGAGGGATTTCAGTAGTTTCAAACAAATTAGATGTTTTATCTGCTGACGAATACAGAAAAATAAATACCGATTTAGGATTAACTTTTTCTGATTTAGGTGGGAATACCAATTGGCAAGACGAAATTTACAGAACTGCTAAAACTCAGGATTACAATTTATCTTTTTCAGGAGGCTCAGACAAAACCGCATACAGAGCTTCTTTAGGATATGGTGATCAAGAAGGTGTTTTAATTGGTTCAAAATTAGAAAGAGCTAATGCAAGAATAAACGTGAATCATTCCGCACTTAATGATAAACTTACCTTTGATTTTAGAGTGAATTATGGACAAACATTTTCTAATAATTCGCCCGTGTCTAATACTGTAGGAAGTGAAGCAGGAACAAGTATCAACTACGAATCCTATGTTTTTAATCCAACCTATCCAGTTTATGATGCTAATGGAAATTACAATCACGTTCCTCCTTATAGAATTAATCCAGTTTCTTTTTCTAATGATGTTTTAGACGAGGTTACTAATAATCGTTTTCTAGGTAATTTATCCACTACTTACAAGATTTTTAATCCTTTAAGTATCAATGTAAATTTAGGTTATACCAATCAAGCTATAAATAGAAATTCTTATATTAAAAAATCCAATCCACTAGGAGAAGGAATGGGCGGATATGCTAGTGTTCAAAAACTAGAAGATTTTAGTAAATTGTTAGAAACCGTATTGAGATATAATAACTCATTTGGTAAACATAGTGTAGATGCCATTGCAGGATATTCATACCAATATTTTGTAAACGATGGAATTCGCAATGCAGTATCAGGATTTTTATCAGATGAATTCAAATGGTATAGTTTACAGGCTGCTAGTACTAATCAAGGGGTAACTTCTTTCAAAGGAAGTAATAAATTGATTTCGATGTATGGTAGAGTAAATTATAATTTTGATGATGTAATTCTTACAACTGGAACTATTAGACGAGATGGTTCAAGTAGATTTGGTTCAGGACACCAATGGGGAATTTTTCCTTCTGGATCTTTAGCTTGGAGAATTTCTAATATGGATTTCTTTAAATCAAAAACAATTTCTGATTTAAAAATTAGAACTAGTTACGGTGTAACAGGAAATCAAGAAATTGGAAACCTAAACTCTATTACTAGACTTGGAGCTACTGCTGCGGGATATATTGTAGGAGGCCAAAGAATCACTACGGTTTTGCCTTTGCAATATGCTAACCCTGATTTAAAATGGGAGCAAACAGCGCAATTTAATACAGGGATTGATTACACTTTACTTGACGGAAGAATTCGTGGAAGTGTAGATTATTATGTTAAAAAAACAACCGATCTTTTATTGCGTATTCCAGTGCCTTCGCCAACAGCTGTTAGTACACAATTGGCTAACGTTGGAAGTGTACAAAATAAAGGGATTGAGTTAGAGATTTCAGCAGATATTATCAAGAAAGCAGATTTTTCATGGAGTACTTCTATCAACTATAGTAGAAATAGAAACAAAGTATTGAGCCTTTCAAACAGCTTATACAAAGGAGATAATATTCAGGTTGCTCCACTGCAAGGACAAGGTTTAACAGCAGGTATTTATGCTCAGTTGATCAAACCAGGACTACCTGTAGGAACTTTTTACGGAAGAGAATTTAAAGGTATTGAAGATGGTGTCGAAATTATTGATCCTGAAATGAAGGTTATTGGTTCAGCACAACCTGATTTTACATTTGGTATTACAAACTCTTTGAACTATAAAAGATTTTCATTAGGATTTAATTTTAGAGGATCAGTAGGAAATGATGTTTATAATTTGACAGCTAATAATTTAGGTTATTTGAGTAATCTTCCTGGTCGAAATGTATTGCAGGAAGCTGTTTCAAGCGGCGTTTTAAGAAGTCAGCCTAAACAATATTCATCCCGTTGGATAGAAGACGGTTCTTTTGTAAGATTGGATAATGTTACTTTAGGTTATGATCTTAATCTGGCAAGTATTCCTTCTATTTCGAATGCAAGGTTATTTATTACAGGACAAAATTTATTGTTGTTTACCAAGTATTCCGGTTTAGATCCTGAGGTTAATTCGGATGTTTCAGGTACTGGAATTGCTCCTGTCGGAGTTGATTATTTAGCGTATCCAAAAGCTAAAACTGTAAGCATGGGATTAAGCTTGTCATTTTAAACATAACTTCAATTAATAAATTGTACTATCATGAAAACATATAAAATTCAATTACTATTATGTTCATTTATTGCATCACTTTTATTACCGGGATGCACTAATCTGGACGAGGAAACATTCGGGAGTTTATCTCCAGATACCTATTATAATAATGAAGCAGAAGCACTTTCTTCTGTTGTAGGAGTATATCAGTCCTTATCACAAGTTTGCGACATTAATGATCCTTGGCGTATTGCAGAGTTTGGAACCGATGAGTTTATAGTTCCTGGAAGAGCTAGTGGAGGATGGTTTGACCAAAACAACATAGACATTATGAAACATGTAGTTGAGCCAACTAATGCTACATGCGGAAGAGCTTGGAAAGGTATTTTTCAAGAAATAGGTACTGCTAATGCTGTTTTAGAAAGTTTACAAGCTTCGCCAAATAGTCTAAATTTAAAAGCTTTAATAGCCGAAACTCGTGCTTTAAGAGCATATGGTTATTTTTATGCTATGGATTTTTGGGGTAATGTTCCACTAGTTACCGTAGCCAGAATTGATCCTAATAATTTACCTGGAAATACTCCTAGAGCAGAAGTGTTTAAGTTTATTGAAACAGAAATGCTAGCAGCAATAGAAGATTTACCTTCAATTACTACAGTAAATAAAACAAGTTATTATCCTAGATTTACAAAAGAAGCTATTTATGGAGCTTTAGCAACCATGTATTTAAATGCAGAAGTTTATACAGGAACTCCTAAATGGACAGAAGCTATTACAATGTGTGATAATATTATAAAAACAAATAAGTATTCATTGGAAGCAGCTTTAGTGGATAATTTTAAGTCCACTAACGAGCATAATTCAACGGAAATTATATCTTCTTTTTCAATCTCACCATCACAGAATGCAGGTAATAATCAATTTATATTGTATGCTCAAAATGGATTGGATAAGTTGAAGTATAATTTGCCTTTTACACCAGCAAATGGATATAGTACCTATCAAGAAGCTTTGGATCGCTATGAAAATCAAGATATTCGTAAAACATTAATTGAATATGGACCACAATATTACTTAGATGGCGTTACACCTTTGGCTTATTCGAATGGAACACAGTTGAATATAATTGCTGTGCAAAGTTTAATCAGTGCTGAAGATAATGAAGGTTATAAAGTGCTAAAATACACTCCTATTGGAACATCATGGTCTGGTTATAATGGAGATAATGATTTGGTTTTAATGCGTTATGCTGATATCTTATTAATCAAAGCAGAAGCTTTGTTTAGAGGTGGTACTACGACAATAGTTGATACACCATTAAATTTAATGAATCAAGTAAGAGGAAGAAGTAATGCTTCGACTTTATTAAGTGTTACTTTGAAAAACATTGAAGAGGAAAGAGCAAGAGAATTTATTTGGGAAGGACATCGTAGGAGAGACATGATTCGTTTTGGTACTTATTTTACAGGAACTTGGGCATTCAAAACAACACAAACAGATGCTTTTAGAGGAATATATCCTATTCCACAGGAGCAGCGAACTGCTAATCCAAAATTAAATCAGAATCCAGGATATCCTGAAAATTAAATAATAAATTTGGTTAATAAATAGTTGGTTAAGCCCATGTGTTCCTAGATTATTCTAAAATACATGGGTTTTTTTCTTAATTTAATTTGGAGTAAATCAAATATGAATATGATGTCTTTTATTAGTGTGTGGTTTAGATTTAAAATTGTTTTATTATTTGTTTTGATACTATTTTCGAGTAGCATTTATAGTCAATCCTATAAAGGGATAACTGGAGTTAGAGATACTTCTTATTCTACTAAAAGTGCTTATAAATATGATGTAAAAACGCATCCGTCTATCAATATTGTTACTGAGTTTCTATTTAATTCGGTTAAAGAAAAACGCAATATTGTCTATTGTGTAATCGGAAAACGTCAATTGAATTTGGATGCTTTTTACAATACTGAAAAAACAAATTCAAAACGAACAGCAATCATTATTATTCACGGTGGTGGTTGGCGTACAGGAAGTAGAGAACAGCATTATCCAATGGCGCAAAAGTTAGCCAGTTTGGGTTATGTATGTTTTACACCAGAGTACCGTCTTTCTACCGAAGCACTTTTTCCAGCCGCTATTTATGATATAAAAGCCGCTATTCGTTGGGTTCGAAATAATGCAGTGACTTATAATTTTGATGCGAATCAAATTGTAGTTTTAGGTTTTTCAGCTGGAGGTGAAATGGCTTCTTTTATGGGGACAACTGGAAATATGCCGTTATTTGAAGGAACTTCTTGTAATTTAGATGCAAAATCGAATCCGAATGCTGTGGTAGATATTGATGGAACCTTATCTTTTGTACATCCAGATGGTCGTGAGGGAGATGATTCTAAAGGGATTTCGGCAGGAACCTATTGGTTTGGCTATTCGAAAGCAGAAAACCCGAAGTTATGGGAAGCTGCATCGCCGTTGAGTTATGTAAGTGCTCAAACACCGCCAACACTTTTTATTAATAGTGCTGTACCATGGATGCATGCGGGTCGAGAAGATTATATTAAGGTTTTGGATAAAAATGGAATCTATTCGGAAGTAAAAGAATTTGAAGGAGCGCCACATTCCTTTTGTTTGTATGAACCTTGGTTTAGTCCAACCATTCAATATATAGATGAATTTTTAATTAAAGTTTTTAAACAATGAAAAATACAATGAGATTTAGTTTTGTTTTGTGTTTGCTATTTTTTGCACAATGCTTTTTTGCACAAACTGCAAATCCCGAAAAATACAAATATCAATTTGTGGTGGCTAAAGACGGTAGCGGCGAATTCAAATACATTCAGGATGCTATAAATGCTATGCGAAAATTTCCTTTGGCTCCCATTACTTTGTACATTAAAAATGGAGTTTATAATGAAAAGATAGAATTGTCAGTTAATAATACTGATGTAACTTTTATTGGAGAAAGTGTCGATAAAACCATAATAACGTATAATGATTATTCGGGCAGAGGCAAAATGGGAACTTTTGATTCTTATACTGCAAAAATATCTGGAAATCGATTCAAGGCAGAGAATATTACTTTCGAAAATTCTGCAGGTCGAGTAGGGCAAGCAGTAGCCTTGTATGTGGATGCAGATAAAGCCATTTTTAAAAACTGTAAATTCTTAGGCAATCAAGATACTATTTATCTTGGTGGCGAATACTCAAGACAGTTTTTTGTAGATTGTCATATCGAGGGAACTACTGATTTTATCTTTGGGCCAGCAACGGCAGTGTTTAAAAATTGTAAAATTCTTTGTAAAACGAATTCTTATATTACAGCTCCAAATACACCCAAAGACAAAGAATTTGGTTTTGTTTTTCTAGATTGTAAAGTGATGTTAACTGATGAGGTAACTAAAATGCATCTTGGTCGTCCGTGGAGAGCTTGGGCAAAATCAGTATTTATAAAATGCGAATTGCCTAAAAAAATCGCTCCAGAAGGATGGGACAATTGGGATAATGTTGAAAATGAAAAAACAGCCTTTTTTGCTGAATACGAATGTACTGGGGAAGGTTTTAAACCAAAAGAAAGAGCTTCATGGACGCATCAATTAAAAAAATCAGAAGCTGAAAGATATACGCTTAAGAATATTTTAGGCAGCAATTCTAAATCATCTGAAAAAGAATGGTACGATTTGTAATTTTCTAAAGTTATAAAACTACAAACAGCCGCAAGAACATTCTAGCGGCTGTTTGTTTTAGATAATAAAATGAGAGTAAACTACAATATTATAGTTTTTTTATTTTATTTTATAAGATTCAAATCTGTAAATCCAGATACTTCGGTAGATACTTCTCCTAACCAGCCACCTTCTGCACGGTTAGAATTATAGACTTTTACAAAATCAATTCCTTGTAATTTTACAGCTTCTCCTTTTGCATTGACTGCCCAGTCAATATTAATTTGAGCTTTTTCATTAGTATTTGCCCAGTTATCAGCATAACCCCATTCATAAGCAGGATTTGCCCAGTTCGTTCCTTTTCCTGATTTGTCATAGATGTTAGATTTCAAGAAAGTTCCTTTGTAAGTAACACTAGCACCTTTCCAGAAAGGATAAAAAGATTGTTTGTGATATTGATTTTTAGCAATATAACCGGTTTGTCCTTGGTTGTCAGTCCATCTAATGTAATTGGGCTCATTAGCATTTGTAGGTTCGGCTTCTGGTTTATAGTACGTTATTTCATAATTTTTAATGGTCGTTTCCTTATTGTGTTCAGAACCTGCAATTTCATACCATTCGTCATCGGCTTTTCCATTTCCATTGGCATCATAAGAAACCATAATAATTCCTGGTTCAGACCAATCCACATAAGCATTTCCTAAAACGATAAAGTCATTTCCTTCTTTGTTAATTACGGTGTGGTCAAAACCAAATGTTACATAACCACCAAAACCACCAAGGCTGATCATACTGCTTGCTTTTAAAGACGTTTGAGCTTTTACTCTCATAGATTCGCTGGTATCATCTTCTGTAGCTTTTGGTAACTCATTTGTAAATTGTCCTGGTGCTGGTAAAAAGTCAAATACTTGAGTGATTTTGTTTAAATAAGTTTTTTCGTTTACCGCTACTGCAAAAGTTTTAGCTATTTCTCCACCTCCATTTTTTACTTTAAGTTCGACGTTGTGTGTTCCTGCTTCTGCAAAAACGTAAAGTAAATTTTCTGTAGTAGCAACTTCGACACCATCTAGCAACCATGTAAATGTTGCATCATTTGCATTTTTTATTTCGGGCTGAATACTAAGCCATTGCATTTTGTTAATTGTATAACCGCCATCTGGTTCTGTAAGTACAATTTCTGGTGCTGCAATTTCGTCATTAGAACATGCAGTTAAGGATAAGATTAGGGATAATGTGAATAGAATTTTCTTCATTTTTTAATTTTAAAAGGTTATTGTTTATTGTTATTTTAATTTGAAAGCAATATGAGCTGGAATATCTCCGGTTGTGACCGTAAATTTTAGGTTTCCATTTGGTTCGATACAATAGAGTTTTCCTGGAGAAACATAATCTCCAGCATCTGTTATATATACATTTAACGAAGCTGGATCAACAGCAAGACCATAAGGAGTTTTAATGGCATCACTAACAGTTTTTGGTAAAAATTTTTCTTCCAATAAAGTTTCAGTTTTTACATCTATCATAGAATAATTAATGATATAATCGAAAGTGGTATAACTGAATTCAGAACCAATGATGTAGGCTTTATTTCCTACAATGGAGAGGCTAGAGCAAGCAATGTCAAATACTTTTTTAACCTTATCTGTTTTGGTATCGATGACATACAATTTAGAAGGAGTTTCATAATAATCACCACGAGAACTCACGTATATATCCCCATCCTCATCTGCCTTAAGTTGGTGAAGATTAATGGCAACATCAATATCTTTTGTTTTGGTAAAAGTTTTTAAGTCAATAACCGAAACTGTTCTTTCATAATTCGGAGGGCTATAACCACCAGAATTGGCTACATAAAGTTTGTTGTCTACTACAGCCATTTGTTCGGGTTGGCGTCCCACTTTTACGGTTCTAGTAATGTTGAGTGATGTGGTGTCAATTTCGGCAACAAATCCGTTTGGGGAATTATCGCCCAATTGTGCTTCGCCATCATAAGCACTTGCATAGGCTTTTCCGTTGGCAAATATGATATAGCGGCAGTTTTTTACATCAATCACTTTTAAGCGTTTGCTGGTGGTGGCATCCATAACTTCTATTTTATTAGAGTTGTTGATTACAGCATATACTTTTGAACCATAAACACCAATATCATTTCCTACGTCACCTAATCCTAAAGTAGCTTCTGGATTGGCTTGTGAATAAATATTTCTTCTGTAATTTCCAGTTTCATAGTCATAGTAATCTAGTGATGCTTTATTAGATCCCATGTTCCCTTCATTAAGAAGATATAAACCTTCAACAGTAGTAACAGTTTGTCGAGGTAAAGTTTCGATGTCTTCTGGGGTTATATTATCATCCGTTTGGCATCCTTGAAAAAGAAGTACCAATAAGGTTAGTAAGTACCAAAAATTGTAATTTGTTTTCATTTTGAGTATGGAATTGATTTAAAAATTTAGAGCTATATTCAATCGGTAGTTTCTTCCAGGCATTGGGAAATTGAGTACTACGTCATAATATTGATTGAAGAAATTGTTTACTTCTGCGCCAATTTTTACAGGAAGATGTGCTAGTTTACCACTCCAATTTACAGCCATGTCACTAGTGTACCAAGGTTGCACATAGTTTACAGCTATATTGGCTTTTTGGCTGTAGCGCTCGCCTGTGTACATAAAACTATAATTCATTTGCCAGTTTTTCCAATTAATAGCAGCTGTTAAAGTGCCACTATTTATAGGTGTATAAGGAATTTGATTTTTGTAGGTGCTGCTGTTTGGGGTAATATCAATTGCTTTTTGATAAGTATAACTCAAGCCTAAATCTAAAAAGACTTGTGATGGAAGTTTGAAAACAAAATTGGTATTTATTTCAGCACCTCTTATATCCACTTCTCCCAAGTTAATCATTGTCCATCTAAAAAGATTAGTAGATGGAATGGCGATAATTTTGTCTTTTACCCGATTATAATACACATCTGCTTGAAAAGAGGCCGATTGTAAAAACTTCTTAGGCTCAATAATGTAGGTGCTTCCAAAATCATATTGTGTGGTGAATTCTGGTTTTAATGAGCTGTTACCAATGAAGGTATAGTACAAATCATTAAAAGTAGGCAATCGAAAAGATTCTTTATAAAAAGCTCTAATTCGGAAATTTTTGTTATTTGAAGGTTGGAATGAAGCTGATAAAACAGGACAAAAAATCCGTTGGCTGTCTCCTTGCTGGTAGTATTTTACCTGTTCGTCAATATAAGTTCCTAGAAGATTAACTTGAATATCCAGTCGGTTCCAGTTCATTTCGCTAGATAATGCTCCTAAATACGAATAGCGAGTAGGGTAGGGAAATCGGTACAAATTGGCATCCAATGTGTTTATCGAAAAATCAGTAGCCAAAGAAGTTTTCCACCAAGAATTGATGCTGTAAAGACTGACAACAGAAGCATAAAATTCATTTTGGTAATATTTATTATCCAAAGCACCTTTCAATGTTTTATAGTCTGGATCAATGTAGCGGCTATAATCTTTGCTGTATTTGAGGTTGGCGAGCAATTCGAATTTTTTAGCAAAAGAACTTTGGATAGTTCCGTGAACGAAAAAATTCCTGTCCCATTGTCGCTGAAAGTGCTCGTAGTTATTCGCTACAATAGCACCCGGTAATCCACGTTCCGAATCATAAAAATAGGCTTTTAGAGAAGCTTTTGTAGATGGGTTTAGTTGGGCATGTAAAGTCAATTCACTTCTAAAAGCTTCAATATCTCCATTTTGACGAACAGCTGTGGTGTCATAGCCATTGTTTTTTTGGTAACGGTATTTGTATTTTCCATCGGCTTTTGTCCAATCGGTACTGGCGGTTAGAGAAAATTTTGCGGATATTTTTTGTTGGAAGAGCAGCGAAGGATTAAAAAGTCCGAAAGAACCCGTTTTTAGGGTTGTTTGAATGTTGGTATTTTTGCCAGCAATAAATTCAGGTGTTTTGCTTCTTAAGTAAAGCGTATTGGAAGCAAAAAATCCTCGTGCTGGCTGAAAAATAGTCGATTTTTGTCCGTTATATAATTCAATGGCTTCAATGTTGTCCAAAGAATATTTGCCTAAATCAACTTGACCATTTTGTGCATTGCTGATGCTCATGCCGTCATAGAAAACTGCTGTGTGCGCACTTCCAAGACTTCGTACATTGATGGTTTTGAGTCCGCCAATTCCACCATAATCTTTTAATTGTACTCCTGAGAAATACCGTATGGCATCAGCAACCGATAAACTGTTGAGCTTTTCTAGTTGTTTGCCTGATAAAATTTGCACAGGCATAGGCGATGCTACTTTGAATTCCCGTTTACTTGTAGACACAATCACCTCACTCAAATGGTGTGGTTTCAAAGAATCTTGCTCTTTTTGGTGTACAGGAAGATTAGCCTGTGCGCATAGTAGATTTGTGAATAAAATCCATACGAACAAGACAAACCCACCATGTAATCTAAGCTTACATAGAGGCATAAAAAATCTATTTTACTAAAAAATAGTAGTTTCGGAAAAATTGAAAATCAAATGTTACTTTGATAATTTGTGTTGAAAGCTCTGGTCCACGAAAGCTTCATTTTATATGCATTGGCAGGTCTCCTGACTTATTCCCATTTTGATCCGCCTTCCCATCTCGTTGGAACGAGACAGTGGCAAAAGGTTTGATTCTTGAAATTTTAATTTTCTTAAAATCTGTCAAAATGTTGCATGGAACTTACAGTAACGGGCTTGTTCAGGATTTACACCTGATTCCCTCTTAGTTAACTCTATCGAAAAATAGAGCCAAACCATTGCGGCTGCAAAAGTAGTTAAACTTTTTGGAGTTAAAAGCTAACCGCGGTAAAAAATATTGAAGGATTTATTTTTAGGCACTTTTAAACGTGAACTAAAAATAATGAGAAGATAATAGAAATTAAAAAAGCCTCATATTGCTATGAAGCTATTTTTGATTAAAACGAACTAAGTTTTATTTGAAGCTTAATTCAGTGTACACTGGCAAATGATCGGAAGGATATCTTAGGTCTTTTGAATCACTTAGAACTGCAAATTTTTTCACCTTTAAAGTAGTATTTGGAGAGATGAAAATATAATCTAACAATAGTGTTACAGGCTCATTGTGTTTGAAATCATTAAATGTGCCTGAGGGACCAAAAGCTTTGTTTTCAGAAATTTCTCTAGTATCATTCATTATTTTTTTTAAGGCGATAATTCGTTCTGTAGTAGGTTCTGAATTAAAATCACCCATAAAAAGAATAGGGTATTTTTTTGTGTTTAATGCTTTCATTTTGCTTAGAATTAGCTCAATTCCCTTTGTTCTTGCTTCTTCTCCCATATGGTCTAAATGTGTGTTGAAAACCCAAAATAGTTGTTTGCTTTTTTGGTCTTCAAATAAAGCATAAGTACATACCCGATTGCATGCAGCATCCCAGCCTCTGGAAATTTTATCTGGTGTTTCTGAAAGCCAAAAAGTAGCACTGCTAAGTATTTTTAAGCGTTCTTTTTTATAAAATATATTCGAAGATTCTCCTTTTCCTTCCCCTTCTCGTCCTATTCCAATATGGTTGTATTCAGGAATTGCTGTTGCAATATCAATAACCTGATTAGGAGTTGCTTCTTGAATTCCAAAAACATCGGGTTCATAAAACTGAATTTGAGAATTAAAGTAATCTTTGCGATGTGACCAACTGTTTTCTCCATCAGAAGCAACGTCAAGACGGATATTGTAAGTCATTACTTTTAAGTTTTGAGCCTTAATTTGTACTATAAACAAGAATAATACTAATGCAATTATTTTATTTTTCATTTTCTTTTTTTTAAGTGGTGATTTCTTTTTTTATACACTGTAATAATAGTGTTAAATTTTTTAAACTTAATGTTTTAATTACTGTTGTTTCAGATGTCTATAGTTATATGTTTATTTAGTGTTTTTTTTATACTTCTATATATTTACTATCATCAAACCAACATAATAACTTTGCTAATTACCTTTGTTAGCTATCCTTTCGGCTAATAATTCAGGTTCGTTTGTGGTTATGAAATCAAAATTATTAGCGATAAGCCAGTCCATGTCTTGCGGATCATTTACTGTCCAAACATTTAAAGTAATGTTGTTTTTCTTTGCCCTTTCTATCCAATCGGGATGTTTTTGAAATACAGAAAAATGATAATCCATTCCTGAAATTCCATCTGCTTTTAACTCTTCAGGTGATTTGTTTCCTTCTAAATATTGTAAGGAAACTTGAGCATCTATTTTTCTGATTTGTTTTAAAATTTCATAATCAAAACTGATGAAAACTACCCATTTTTCGGCTTTGAGTTGCTGTACTTGCCGAACCACTTTGGTAGCAATAGTAATGGCTCGTTCTTTACTAATGTCGGATGGTTTTATTTCGCAAACCAGACGGGTACTTGTATTGTTGCGAATACCTGCTAGGATATATTCTTTTAAACTAGCTAAGGTTTCACCATTTGCTAATTTATGAACGACTAAATCTGAATATTTTGTTTGCTCAATTAATAGCTTATTGTAATGAGGATCATGATTGATAATTAAAGAATCATCAGCAGTCATTCTTACATCAAATTCACTAGCTGTAGCCTTTATTTTTATAGCTTGTTGGAGAGATGCGATTGAGTTTTCGGGATAATTTTCCTTTTTCCATGCGCCACGATGTGCTACAATGCTATTTTTAGCAAATTTAATTTCACTCTTAAATCCTGTTTTGTTAGCAACGCAAGCAGTAAAAAATAAAATAATTAGTGTCCAAATAAGATAGTTTATTTTTTTTAGATCATTCATTTTAGTTTTCTATTGGGATGTGATTTTATAATTGGATGTTTCAATATTTGTTATGTTTAAAAAAAAAAAGAAGTTCAATTTTTTTGTTTGAAAATGAGTCAATTTGATAAATTCAAAAGAATATATTAACGAATAGAATTTACATTCAAAACAAAAACGCTACTCTAAAATGAGTAGAGTAGCGTTAAGAAAAAAAATCAAAAAAACATAAAAAAAATCAATGTACTTTTTACTAATTTGCTAAAAGCCACATTGTTTTATTAATTTCGTCATAACCTTCATATTGGCGATTCAATGCCTCCGTTAAATTAACGCTATTGTAGTTCAACTCTGATGATGGATAAAGGTACCTTATAGGTAAATTAGTGGGGCTATTAACATTTAAGTTGGTAGCAGGGTCAATTTCAAAATCAGGATATTTATTTCTTCTGTATTCAAAATAAGCGGTTTCGCTATCCACTAAAAAATTAAGAAGATAACGTTGCATCCAGATTTGTTTGAGTTGGCTGTCTTGATCTGTTGCAAAGGCAGCTGCTCCTGTAAAATAAGTAGTAATGTCATTTATTGTAATTGGATTTCCATGAGCATAAGATGCATCTGTATTCATCATGTTTGTAAGTGCCGCCTTAGTTCCGTTTTCATAATATTCCTTTGCGCTAGAAGTACTAATCCATCCTTTTATTCGGGCTTCTGCCAAAATAAATTCTTGTTCAGCATAAGTAAGCATTCTTCTTGGTTCGCTATTTTGCTTTGTTTGATACCTAAGGTTTATTTTAGAATACAATCCTTTGGTATAATTTGAATTCATAAGGCCGTAATCTAATGAAGTTTTTACGCCCACATAAGAATCTGCATCCTGAGCAGTATGTCCTGCTGTTAACTGAGCAGCCGATGGTTCTCCAAAATAAAACAAACGTTTGTCATTAAGTATTTTAAGGTTGTCTACTACTATTGTACTTAAAAGTGTTCGGGCTGTAAACATGTCGTTAGTGCTGTATAGCGGATGAGTATTTACAGTATTATAGTCTAATCCAAAATAGTCTGAAGCACTTTCTAATAAAACATTCTCGGCAACGATAGCAGCAAATCTTTGCTTGATTTTTAAATCAGCATCGTTCACTTTTGCGCTTAAACTCATCAAAACCTTAAGTTCAAATGCATTACAAGCTCTTTTCCATTTAGTTGGATTTCCTTGAAAAATGGTTGGATCTCCTTGAAAGGAAGAACCTTGAGAGAAATCCATACTTGCTTGTTCTAATTCTTCTAGGATACCAATAAATACTTCTTTTTGTAAATCATATTTAGGCTTGTAATTCCCTTGATTACCAAGATTGGCTTCGCTATAAGGAATATCACCCATTTTCATTGTTAGCAAATAAAAAGTATAGGCTCTTATAAAATGAGCTACTCCCTTATATGAGTTTTCAGCAGGATCTCCTTTGGAAAATTCAAGCATTTTATCAATGTCAGGTAAGATGGTCATCCTATCAAAACTTGAATTTGTTATAAGATTGTATTGCGTCCCTAGTTGTCCTTCATTAGCATAGCCTACATATTTGGGCAAAGCATTATCTGAAATGTATTCCTTAGCATCTCGTCCTTGATATTTAGCAACACTAAGAATAATATTGGTACATAACAATGAAGGACTTACTTGTGTGGGTGTATTAGGATTTGTATTAATTTCATCAAAATTACTACAGCTCCAGAACATTAGCATACCTGTAATTGCTGTGATAAATTTTTTCATATCTATAGTTTTTTAATTGTGTTGACTTTTATCAATTTAGAATTCAAGTTTAATGTTACAACCTATAAAGCGTTGTGATGGATCGCTAAAATTATCGACTCCTCCATCAGGATCCGAATACTTGAAATCTTTAGCCCAAAGAAATAAATTTTGCCCAATTGCAGATACAGTTGCTGCTTTCGCTCCTATAAAAAGAGATGCTTTTTGTGGAACATTGTAGGTTAAAGATAGTTCTCTTAGTTTCAAGAAAGTGGTGCTATAGGCATCATAAGAAGAAGGAGAACCTCCCCAAGCAGTACCTTTATGAATTCTCTTAACATAGTTTTCATAAGTGACCGCTTCGTCATTTGGAGCATACTGTCTGGAATCAGTGATTATATCTCCAAAGGAATTATAAGTTACATTACCCGATACTACTTTTACTCCGTTACCGATGTAATTACTGGTGCCAGTAGTGATGTCTTTATAGCGAATATCATTTACTGAATCAGGATGATTTCCAGATTGCCACATATACATTTCAGTAGTAGTTTGAGCCAAGCCTCCAATTCTTCCATCAAGAGAAATATTTAAAGTAAAATCTTTATAACGTAAGGATGAAGTTAATCCCCATATCCAATCAGGATCGGCATATCCATGAACTGATTCGTATGGTGAGTATACTGGCAAACCTTTTTCATAAATCATATTGCCATTGCCATCTTTTAGGAATTCATTTATCACAAATGCATCATATCTATTGCCTACTTTTACCCAAGGTTTATTGATAGAAAACTGATCGTCTAATTTAGTGTAATAACGAGCATATTTAGACCAGTTTGCGGTCATGTCCCACTGCCAGTCCTTTGTTTTTACAGCTGTAACATTTAGGGTAAGTTCTATACCTCTTCGAGTAATTTCTTCATTAGTATTGATATAGTTAGAGTTAAAACCGGAGGCGTTACTTACATTGGTTGCTTTTAAAAAGTCATACATCCTTTTAGAATAATAAGTAAAATCCAAAGAAGCTCGTTTTTTTAATAAACTAACTGCTGTACCTACTTCCCAAGTATTGGAAGATTCTGGTCTTACTTCATTATTTCTAACGGTGTCTGGAAAAGAAGCCGAATTTAAGCCGCCCCACGCACCAGTAGTAATGTTGTATATTGTGTTGATATCATACACTCCTGCGGGTGTTTTTGATGATGCCCACGAACCACGAAGTTTCCATAAAGACAACCAGTCGTATTTAGGTAAAACCTCAGAAACTAAGAAGCTTCCCGAAACAGATGGATACAAATACGAACGTGTCGCTTTTGGTAAAGTAGAACTCCAGTCGTTTCTTAAAGTTCCTTCAATAAATAACATGCTTTTCCATGAGGCTGCAAGTCTCCCATACAAACTATTCACTTGTCGTTTTGAAAGAGTAGAATTAACAATTGCATTATTCACGGATGATTTTAAAGAGTAAAATCCAGGAATGGAAAGTCCCCCTTGTGTTCTGGCTTCAATACCTTCGTCTTTTGTAAAGTAAATTGTTCCACCTAAAAGACCATCGATATCAAAGTCTTTAATTTTTTTGTTAGCGGTCAAGATAAAATCGGTATTCGTACTATAGCCGCTTCCCATTCCTTCATTGTAAGAACCTTTTAGAGATTCTCCCCAGATTTCTGATCCATTCAAAACAACTTTAGAGTCACCTGCTCCTTGAAGTGAGCCTTTAGAAATGCGGATAAATTGTTTGTTGTTATAAGTATCAAAACCAGTTCTTAAAACAGCATTCATCCAAGGTGTTAACGCATAAGTTCCCGAAACATATCCGTTAAAAACTTGGCGGTCAATTCCATGCAATCTTTCGTATCGGTCAAAATAAGGATTGTTATTGGTTCCTGTATAACTATTGTTTTGGGATTCATTTTTTACCAGCCAATAATCTTTGTAGTCACGTAAATCAAAGTCTGGAGAAGACCAAACTAAGATACTGTACATAGGATCGTAACCTTTATAACCATTAAAACCAATATTAGGAGAAGTTTGTTTGTTTATCGAAACGGAAGAAGATAATGTGAATTTATCTAACTTGATGTCTCCACCTAATGTATAGGTATATTTATCAAACTGCGAATTTGGATACTGACCTTTATTGTTTACCCATGTAGCTGAAGATCTCAGGTTTCCAAATTCACCTTGTTGGGTTATGCTAACGTTGTTGTTTAAAATATAACCTTGTTCCAAAAAGTTTTTAAAGTTGTCCTTGCCAATGGGTAAATAAGGCATCGCTTTATTTGATTTGCTAATAGGATCCCACTGAATAACTTCTTGTCCTTCCATTGGTACACCCCAAGATCCAGTACCTTTATAAATATTGGTAGTAGCATCAACTTGTCTTCCAAAAGTAGTTTGGGTTTCGGGAATTGCTAAATAACCAGCCGTAAACATAGTACTACTGTTTAGCGATACGCTAAGTCCTTTCTTAGTACTCCCTTTTTTAGTTGTTACCACTATAGCGCCACTTGCACCACGATAACCGTATAATGCAGAAGCTGTTGCTCCTTTAAGTACATTTAAAGTTTCGATATCGTCGGCAGGAATATCTCTAAGAGTCATATTTCCATAAGGAACGCCATCAATAACTAATAATGCATTTTCGCCGCGAATTTCAACAGTTGGAGCCTCTGCAAATTCGGTGCTATTTTTTACTAATAAACCAGAAATTTTCCCTGTTAATGACGTTGCAACATCAATTCCCTTCACAGTTTGTACAGAAGAACCTTCGATTTTTTGTACTGCATAACCAAGTGCTTTTTCTTCCCGTTTTATTCCTAAAGCTGTAATGACTAATTCGTTTAACATTTCGGCTTCTTCTTCAAGAGTGATATCTATTTTATGCTCTTTTCCGATGATTTTTTTCATAGTCTTAAATCCCAAATAAGAAAAAACAAGTGTTTGTCCTTCTTCGGCATTAATTGCATAATTACCATCTAAATCCGTTTGCACACTTACAGCAGTTCCTTCAATAAGAACGGAAGCAGCAGGGATTGGGTTGCCTAAATTATCAGTGAGTTTACCTGTAATTTTTATTTGTTGCGCTACATGACTAGTGACAGTTTTTGAAGCATTAGTAGTATTGCTTTTCTTGAAAGTAATTACCCCATCATTAACTTGGTAGGCTACGTTGAATTTAAGTGCGGTTTCTTTTAACAAAGTTGCCAACGTTTGAGTTCCAGATTGTATGGGTTTTTGAGTTCTTAAATTAGCAATTTCATCCGTATAAATAAGGGAATAATCAGTCTGTTTTTCAATGGTCTGAAATAAAAACTTAAGTTCATAAACGTTTTTTGGAACGGATACTGGAGTAACTTCTGTATTTTGTAATTTGAATGCTGCTGCAAATGTCAGCTGTGTCCATAACGTAACTAAAAAGAAGAAAATTAGGTTCTTTTTAGTGCTATTTTTGTTTGTTATAAGATACATATTTGAATATATTTGTTAAATGTTAATTATTTACAATTAATTTGACCCGATAATTGGTGGCTGCCATGTTCGGGTTTTTTTATGTTTTTATGAATAGACTTTTTAGTTTTACATAGGCATCAGTTTTTACAGGGTTTTAGTTTAATTAGTATGGTGTCATTTTTATTTGCGCTGTAGTCCATGTCATTGATGAAACGAATACTATTTAGTATTTTCTCGATATTATTTCCAGAGAAATTTCCACTAATAGTATGGCAGTCATAAAGTGGGGTATTGAGTTTTAAAACAACATTATATTTTCTTTGTAGTGTGAGTAAAACTTGTTCTATGTTAGCGTGATCAAAAAAGAGCTTCCCATCTTTCCAAGCTAAATAATTAGAAGCATCAATACTATCCAATTTGATTAATGTGCCTAAATGAGCATTATAAGTAATGCGTTGGTTTTTAGTAATGATTGCTGAATTAGAAGAACCTTGGTCTGTAACTTTTACTTTCCCAGAAACTACTGTTACTGATGGAATTTCTTTTTCGTAATTGCTTACTATAAATTGGGTTCCTAGAACCTGTGTTTTAAAATGCTTTGAAGAGATAATAAAAGGCAGTTTCTTATTGTGTGTTACTTGAAAATAAGCTTCTCCTTTTAAACTGATATTTCGAGATTCTTCTCCAAAATGTTCTGGATAAAGAATGCTACTTCCCGAATTCAAGTAAACTGTAGAAGCATCTGGGAGTATCACTTTTTTTTGTTCTCCAAATTTTGCAACTACCGTAACGTAATTATTTTTTTTAAAAATGGGATTGAAATTGAAGAAGAATGAAGCAAATAAAACTATTGCCGCTACAGAAGCCATAATGCTATAAAGATATTTTTTCTTTCTTCTTTCCAGTCGATTTTGAATCTGAAACATAATCCGTTCTCCAATAATTTCGCTCTTAAGGTCGTCTACTGAAATACCATGATCCTGCATTTTAGAAAAATAAGTGTTGACTACTTTTTTTTCTTTTTCCGAAGATTTGCCTTCGCTATAATTTTTAAAAAGAAGTTTGTGTTGGTTTCCCATGAGTACTTTAGTTAATAAGGTCTTTATAACATAGTACACAAAATGGAGCTAGCACCTATAAGAAAAAAGAAGGATTACGTTTTGTTAACATGCTTAACAAAGAGCTAACAAACAAAGCTGTTTAGGAACAAACAATTAGGATAGCTAGTAATTTAAGATAGTAGGTGTCTTGGTTTTTTAATAATTTGAGAGCCTTGTTAATTTGATTTTCAACCGTACTAACAGATAGTTTTTTATAATCGGCAATATCTTTGATGCTCATATTTTCATAAAATCGGAGCATAAAAATAGCTCGACATTTTTCGGGTAAAATTTCATGAGCCTTTTGACTGACTTCTTCAATTAAATGCTCTTTTGTCAATTCGGTGATTTCTTCTTCTTCGATTAATTGTAGGGATTCATCTAAAATGTCTAACTCAAAAGTTGTTAGTTTTTTATATCTAAGTCTTTTAGCACATTGATTTCTAACGGCTTGAAATAAATAGGCTGTATAGCTCTGAATTTCGGTATCCTCCATTCGAATCCAGAAATCAATAAATATTTCTTGAATGATATCTTCTGCCGATTCTTTGTCTCGCAAGATATTGAAAGCAAAAGCATATAGGGATTTCCAATTTTGTTCGTAAACAGTATTGAAAACAGGTCTTTTGTTTAAAAAAGTATTGTATTCTACGTTCACAAGATAAATTTTTTGTTGTGGCAAAGCTATGAGCTGCTTTCTAAATTTTATCCTTTATTTATATGATGCTTTTGTTAAATTTTACTTTTGATTAGATTTTTTTAGTTAGGGGAGATGAGGTAAGTAGTAAGCATCAAAAAAGCCTCATAGTGCTATGAAGCTTTTCTAGTAAAGGGAAGCATTGAAATAGTTAATCCGTTTTTTGAGGATTATTATTTTATTTATACTTACTTAAATCTAGATTAAGAATAGTGCCAACTCTGCTAAATTCTTCATTAATCTTTGCATTCAAGATTAGTTGTTCATTTCTTATTGGATGATTAAAAATTAACTGATGTGCATGAAGCATCATTCCTTTTAGCTCATAATTCTCCAACCATAATTTATTTTGTTTGTTACAACCATGTGGACGACTTCCTAAAATGGGATGAAAAATATGTTTGAAATGTTTTCGTAATTGATGCATACGCCCAGTTTCAGGAATCGCTTCTACTAGACAATATCGTGACGTTGGTTTATTGTTGAATTCTAACTCCACTTCGGCATTTTGCAAACGATGAAAGTAGGTTATTGCATTTTGTGTAATGTCATCATCATTGGTTAAATCATAATCAATCGTGAGTTCTTCGGGTGACCAACCACGTAAAATGGCTAAATATTTTTTTTCGACTTCGCGTGTAGCAAAACGATCATTCATAATTTTTAAAACTGCTGCATCCAACGCAAATAACAAGACTCCAGATGTTTTGCGGTCTAACCGATGAATAGGATAAACGTGTTGTCCTATTTGATTTCTCAATTCCTGAATAGCATACACTTTTGCATCGCGCGCATAAAATGATTTGTGAACTAACAATCCGCTTGGTTTATTAATTGCTATAATATATTCGTCTTGGTAAAGAATTTCTAACATTTAGAAAAATAAAAGAGATTTCGATTAAAATCATTCTAAAAACAAAAAAGCCTCATATTTCTATGAAGCTTTTCTTAGTAGTTCGCCGCGGCGAAGACTCGAACCTGTGTCCGCCGTGGCGGATATGAGCCCGACGAGTTATAAGTTTTGAATAATATTTTTAATAAATTCTCGTCCTATTCCAGTTTTTAAATATTTTTCTTTTTTCATTGCCTCAGATTTAGAATTGAAAAATTCAATATGAATTACAATCCATGGTCTGTATTTTATAGTGTGTCCTTTTGTCGCTAAATGATTGTGAGATTTGAAGCGTTCAATGATATTTGAAGTATATCCAGTGTAGTGCTGATTAAATTTTTCAGAATATAGAATGTAGACTACGAATTCATTCATATAATTTTTTTTTAAACAAAAAAGCCTCATATTTCTATGAAGCTTTTCTAGTAGCGGGAACTGGACTCGAACCAGTGACCTTCGGGTTATGAGCCCGACGAGCTGCCTACTGCTCTATCCCGCGATGTGCGTTTTGTAATCTCAATAAGTTACTTAGTAGCGGGAACTGGACTCGAACCAGTGACCTTCGGGTTATGAGCCCGACGAGCTGCCTACTGCTCTATCCCGCGATGTTTCGGGTGCAAAGATACAATTAAATTCGACATTTCCAATGCTGAATTTAAAAAATGTTTTTTCAGATATTTTGTATTAGTTATTTGTTTCTAAATGATGCAGTTGGATTTGTAAAAGGGAGCTGCTTTTCATGGAGTTCTACTTTTATACGCTACTCTAATCAGTATTTGTTTTTGATTTTAACAGTGCAAAGAGTTTGATTAAACAGATGCATACGAATCTTTTCTCTATTTCTAAATGTGTGAATGATACAAATCTATTGTTGAATTGTATAATAGATTTTGCTGTAAAGTAAGTGAACTTTGTAATGTCAAGATTAGTCAATAACAATTGAAAAATTGTTTAGATCTAAAAGACTAACAAAAAGTAGGTTTCAAAAAGTTAACCATCAAAATAAATAGTATGAATTTAAAAAGAATTTTTGGAGCATTGCTTACAGGTCTTGGTATAGTTGGCCTTATTTATACTGCTGTGGTTTTTACTAATACCACAGGAGAAACAAAAGATATAAAGGCACTTATTATTTACGGTATACTCGGTATTGTGTTTTTTACTTCAGGCATTAGCCTTGTACGTACAACAAAAGACGAGTCATAAGTAATAAGAGAGTTAAAATAAAAGTAAAAATTAAGTAGAGTTTAATTTAAATAATAGTAACAACTAAAAAACAAATATTATGGGAAATTTATTATACACAATAGCAGTTATACTAGTTATCATGTGGGCTATCGGGTTCTTAGCTTACGGAGTCGGATCAATTATTCATATACTACTTGTAATTGCAGTTATTGCAGTTATATTTAGAATAATACAAGGAAGAAGATTATAAAAACAAACTAAAAAATAGAAATTATGAGTGCGAATAAAATAATATTAAGTGTTATAGGAAGTATTGCTGCAGGTGCATTAATTGGAGTGTTATTTGCTCCTGATAAAGGAACAAAAACCAGAAAAAAAATCAGGTCTAAAGCCAATGAAGGTGTAGATGTATTGAAAAATAAAGTGGATTCATTATTAGAATCTATGAATGAAAAATACCAAAAGGCCATGGATGCTAAAGAAGAATTGATAGCAGAAGGCGAAATCGAATTGAATGGTATTAAAGCAGACGTAAAAAGTTTATAATATCAAATTTAAGAGGGAAAATATGAAAAAAGTATTTTATTATTTAATGATTGCGGTTATGTTATTTGGAATTTTCCCGACTACAATTATCGCTGCCGAAAAAGTAAAAACAGCAATTTCTGCTGAAAATAAAGAAGTGCCAGCCGAAGTGAAAGTAATGTACAACAGGCTTGAGGAAATAAAAACAATGGATAAATCGGATTTGAGTTCTTCAGAAAAAAGAGAACTTAGAAAAGAAGTTCGAACCATTAAAACAGAATTGAAATCAACAGGTCATGGTGTGTATCTTTCGGTAGGAGCTATCATCATTATTGTGCTTTTATTGATTCTTTTACTGTAATTCAGTTTTGAATTAAATATTAAAAATATAGATATAAAAAGGGTTGACTTTAAAAAAGTTAACCCTTTTTTAGTTCTAAAAAGTTCTGTGTCAGCTTGTAACTTTTCTAGAGTTCTAAAAAAGTCGTTATTTCTTATGGAAGCTATTGGATTCCATCGTACCTTTGTGCCCGAAACATCAAGAAATAAAGGAGTTGACCTCAGTACCATATTGAGGTTTTTTTATGGATTTAAAATGAAACAGGAATCCAAATTAACGAACAAGATTCGGCACTTTACTTGATTCAAATTACACATATTATGACACACAAAGCAGGTTTTGTAAATATTATAGGAAATCCAAACGTAGGGAAATCAACACTAATGAATGCTTTTGTTGGTGAGAGATTATCAATTATTACGTCAAAAGCACAAACAACACGTCACCGAATTCTAGGAATTGTAAATGGCGAAGATTTTCAAATGATCTTGTCGGATACACCGGGAATCATCAAACCTGCTTATGAAATGCAGGAATCAATGATGGGCTTTGTTAAATCGGCTTTTGAGGATGCTGATATTTTGATTTATATGGTCGAAATAGGAGAGCAGGAATTAAAAGACGAAGCTTTTTTTAATAAAATTATCCATTCTAAAATTCCCGTTTTATTGTTGTTGAATAAAATAGACAATTCTAATCAAGAGCAATTAGAGACGCAAGTGGCTTTCTGGACGGAGAAAGTTCCCAATGCTGAAATTTATCCAATATCGGCTTTGCAGAATTTTAATGTTCCAGAGGTTTTTCAAAGAATCATTTCGTTATTGCCAGAATCTCCAGCTTATTATCCAAAAGATCAATTGACAGATAAACCGGAGCGTTTCTTTGTAAACGAAACCATTCGTGAGAAAATCTTGTTGAATTACAGCAAAGAGATTCCGTATGCAGTGGAAATTGTAACCGAAGAATTCTACGAGGACGAAAATATTATTCGCATTCGTTCTATTATTATGGTAGAGCGCGAAACACAAAAAGGAATTATCATTGGGCACAAAGGTGCTGCTTTGAAAAAAGTAGGAATGGATGCCCGTGCCGATTTAGAAAAATTCTTTGGAAAACAAATTCATATTGAACTAGTGGTGAAAGTGAATAAAAACTGGAGAAGCAACGCGAATATGTTGAAGCGTTTTGGGTATAACCAGTAATCAGTAATCAGTGGTCAGTGGTCAGTTTTTAGTGATCAGTCCAAGTAATCAGTAGTCTTTGTTGCTGGGTTTATTAGTGTTAACATATAGTTTTAGTGCGTTTTATCTGAGTACTTAAATCTGAATACTGCAAGCTAAAAAAAGACTACCTTTGCAAAAAATTAAAATACTGTATTTTGGAATTATAAGTGATAGATTTTTAGGAAACTAAAGTCTAAAATTTGAAATCTAAAATCTAAAATTCAAAAAAATGAATAACATTGTTGCGATAGTAGGAAGACCTAATGTAGGGAAATCAACCCTTTTTAATAGGCTGATACAAAGAAGAGAAGCTATTGTAGATTCAGTTTCGGGAGTTACTCGAGATAGAAACTACGGTAAAAGTGAGTGGAACGGAAAAGAGTTTTCTGTAATTGATACTGGTGGATATGTTCGCGGAAGTGATGACGTATTTGAAGGAGAAATTCGTAAACAAGTGGAACTTGCTATCGATGAGGCTGATGTTATTATTTTTGTGGTTGATGTAGAGGAGGGAATTACTCCTATGGATGATGTTGTTGCCCGTTTGTTGCGTAAAGTGACTAAACCCGTTTTATTGGCGGTGAACAAGGTCGATAACGCCATGCGTGAGAAAGATGCTATTGAGTTTTACAACCTTGGTTTAGGAGAATATTATACGTTTGCCAGTATTTCTGGTAGTGGAACAGGAGATTTATTGGATGCATTAATTGATGCTTTTCCTGTAAAACCAGAACCGGTTCAAGAAGAAGTGGTTTTGCCACGTTTTGCAGTTGTAGGTCGTCCTAATGCTGGGAAATCTAGTTTTATCAATGCCTTAATTGGTCAAGACCGATTTATGGTAACTGATATTGCAGGAACCACTCGTGATGCAATTGATACTAAGTTTGACCGTTTTGGTTTCGAATTCAACTTAGTCGATACGGCTGGAATTCGTCGTAAGGCTAAGGTTAAGGAAGATTTAGAATTTTATTCGGTAATGCGTTCGGTACGTGCTATTGAGTATGCTGATGTTTGTATTTTAGTTATTGACGCTACTCGCGGATTTGAAGGACAAGACCAAAGTATTTTTTGGTTGGCTGAAAAAAACCGTAAAGGAGTGGTGATTTTGGTAAACAAATGGGATTTGGTGGAGAAAGATACCATGTCAACCAGAGATTACGAAGAGAAAATCAAGCAAGAATTAATGCCGTTTACAGATGTGCCAATTCTTTTTGTGTCGGCATTGACTAAACAACGTTTATTGAAAGCTCTAGAAGCTACGGTTAAGGTGTATGAAAGTCGCCAACAACGTATTGCAACTTCAAAATTTAACGAATACATGTTGAAAGTGATTGAGGCTTATCCGCCGCCAGCTACTAAAGGAAAGTATGTGAAAATTAAGTACTGTATGCAGCTGCCTTCGCCAACGCCTCAGTTTGTGTTTTTTGCTAACTTACCGCAATACGTTAAAGAACCATACAAACGTTACCTTGAAAATAAAATTAGAGAAAACTGGGATCTCTCAGGTGTTCCAATAGATATTTATATTAGAGAGAAATAAAATTTAAAACCACTTCGTAAAGGAGTGGTTTTTTTGTTACAACAGATGCTTAAAGCTCAAGATTAGATTCTTGGGCTTTTTTTTGTAATAATTATTACCCATTAACGGATTTATAAGCTGTTTGTAGGATTTTTATTTTTAATAAGATTATTGTATTTATATTCGGAAAGTAAAAGCTATTGTAATAACACAAAGGCATCTCTATTTGGTTAGATTGGAGTTGTTTTATAGCACATATAAGTTAGTTGGGCGATATATTAACAAAACCGTGAGAAATGACAATTAGAAATTTAAAAGACCTTGTTTTAATTACTATAGAAAACTTAAAAAATCACGGTGTTTTTCCAAAGGAAAACAATCTATATGATTATAAATTAGAATTAAACTTTTTTGGTATTACTGACCATATAGAAATATTTTGCAGAAATTTTGCAAAAGATATTCTTTCCTTTTCAAATGGTGAAGGTGGTATAATATTAATAGGAATTAAAGAAGATAAAGTAACAGGAAAATTAGAAGATGTTGGATTAGATAATCAGAATTTAGAATTATTATCAAAAATTGATATTAATGTAATCTCTCAAAAATTTGAAAGGATAACAAAAGTTGGAGTTGGAATTGATTTACAACAATTTCAACTTGGTACTAGACGCTTTTATTACTTGTTAATTGAAAAACAAAATCAAATTTTAATTCCTAATGCTGATTTCATTGATTATAAAATAAAAAAAGGCGAAATAACTTATCGAGCTTCTAGTAAAAATGAAACAGCAAATAATTCAACTTCTGAATTTAATAGATTTTTACAAATCAAAGCAAATGAGAAGAATAAAGAATTTATGGAAATCTGGTCAAAACTTCTGCCAGAAATGTTTGATATTAATCCTCGAGAAATATTAATAATTAACCCAAAATATAATAAAGTTTATGGCTTTAACGGGAAAGATAATGTTTTATCAAGCAGTGAAATAGATATTGACAAATCAGATGAAAATGGCGTTTTTAATATAATACTTAATGCTATTTCTGCTGGTGAAATTGGAAAAATTACTGATAATGAAGGTAAACCTATTTATAAAATTGTTGGTGAAATAAAAGCAAATACTCATAAACCATCAATAACAATGGCTACTTTACATCAAGAAATATCAAAAATATCAAAATACAAATTCACGAATGTCCAACTTAAAACTGTAATTTTTAAACAAAATTGGGTAACAAAAGAAAACTTTAAAATTGACAAACCTTCAGTTGGAACAGTATCAGAAAAATTTAGTGATTTAATTTGGGTTGACACTTTTGATGAAATAAAAGCTACAACCAAAATAGTTTTTTCATCTTCAACTATACAAATTCTTGCCGAAATTATAAATGACGAAATAAAACATATGGATTTATTTAAAAAGAAACTGGAGAAAAAATAAATACCTCGATCGCTCGGATATAATAAAATATCTCATAAACGGATAGCGCAAATTTGTAATCTGTGTCCACAAATGAGAGCATATAATAAATTTCAACAAGCTACAGCAATTAAAAACGCTGTGGCTTTTTTATTTCCTAGACAGACTTCAGTCTATAAAACAGTCAGTAGCAATGAAAAGAAAGTCTGATGAGTATGAAAATCTTTCAGAACCTAACAAGAAGCTGTCCGAAGCACATAAATAGGAGTCAGAAGCTTGTAGGAGGCTGCCAGAAGCTCTTGGGAAGCTATCAGAAGCTCTTGGGAAGCAGTCAGAAGCTCTTGGGAGGCTGTCCGAAGCATGCGGGAAGGAGTCCGAAGCTCGTGGGAGGGCATTCTTTTTGCTTCGGATGCCTTGTTTTATTGGGCGGAGCACAAAAACAGCTTTAATGAGCTATACTATTAAAAATAGCAATCGCAAGGGTATAACAAAATAGCTAGTTTAAGGGATAGTCAGGATGTAGATGCGTTTATAGAAAGCCTTTGGAAATTAAAACCCAGAAAAAAATAGCTAAATAAAGCTATCCCAATTGCTAGAATATTACAAAATATCTCCTTCAACGATTAGCGTAGATTTGCACCCGAGCAATAGCGAACTGACGAAGTAATAGGTGTCCACAAACGAGACTAAACAATATATTTAAGAAGTTTCAACAATAAAAAGTTGTGGCTTTTTTATTTTATAAGAAAATACAATTCATTTTGGTCTAATTCTTGGTTTGGTTTTAAACGTAAGCAACCTTTAAAACCCAAGTAAATGAAAAGAATTGTAATAATAGTGGTGTTGTTCGTCAATGCCATCGGATTTTCCCAAAACAATAATTTTATAGTAGAAGACAACTTAATAGTATGGAGATTGGTCTATGAAGATGCAAACCATTTTTCGGCATTAAAAAATAAGCTGCGGTTAAACTTTGTTAGCGATTCTACAGGTACTATTAGTAAAACTAATTTTGCCGAAAGAAAACTAGAGGAATTAACTGCCGATTTTAGAATAGAATCTAAGAAAGGAAAATACCGCGTTTCGGTATTTAATATTCGGTTTTTTGGACAAATACTTCATGATAAAGAGCTCCTTCAGGATTACTGCATGGAGAGTGAGTTTTTAAAGAAAAATGGAGAAATCAAAAAATCAATATGGGGTTATAATGAAACAGAATTATTAGATTCTCATTTGGTGGAATTGTTTACTATTAAAAAAATAGCTAACACTAATTGGTAAGAGAAGTTCAGTAAACCAATTAGGAAATAGTTTTCAAGAATTAAAAAAAACGGTAGTAGGCTTATTACTGTTTTTTTTTGCTTTTTTTTTCAGTGGTTAGCAATAGGGTATGCGTGATTTTTTTAGGTTTCAATAACAACCATTTTCTTTATAATTGGTTTCAAATTTCTATTTTATTTGAATATTTAACCTTTAGGCGCCATCTGGTTTACTATTTTTCTATTTTCTTTATTCCTTTTAATCTAGTTTAAATAGGTTTTTTCTTCTTTTATGCTTTTCTTTTTTGGATTTAGGTTGTTGTTTTTTAGTAAATTATGATTTTTTTATAAAAAACAGCTCGTTTTTTTGGACAAAAACATTTTAAAATATACATTTGTTCTATCAAATTAGTAGTATTTAAGACTACAAGAAAAAGAATAATATTTTGAAAGCACTTACACCTCTATATAAAGCAATCTTTCAGTTTTATGCTGTATTCGGATACTCATCCCGAATGTATTGCTGTTAATTTTCTTTAAACGCTTTTTCTTACCAAACCCTAAAACGATTCAATCCTAATTTCTGAGATTAAAATCGGTACAAATAAATGGAACGAGTACTAATAAATAATTAAAAATAAAATGAAAAAACGAATGTGCTGTAGATAAAAAAAGCCATTTCTGCGGCAACAGAAATGGCGAAGTTTAAAAAAGAATTGTTCATCTCTAAAAGGAAATAGAAAGTTGAAAACTCAACCTTCAGGAATCCTTATTATTTAAACCGAAACAAAGTAATGAAAAAAAAATTAAACATACTTTCATGGTTTGGTATTTTTCTAATTTCACTAGGAATTAATGCGCAAAATACAAAACCCATAATAAATTCTAATCTTGACGGAATTATAATAGATCAAGTAACTAAACAGCCTATACCAGGCGTAAATATTCAAATTAAAGGAACAACTCATGGTGTAATATCTGATTTAGATGGGAAATTTAGTTTTGAAACAGGACAAAAATTTCCATATACCTTAGTGATTAGTTTTATTGGATATACCACTAAAGAACAAATTGTAGCTGATGATTTTGTACAAATTACATTAAAAGAAGATGTAAAGGAACTTAATGAAGTAGTGGTTATTGGTTATGGAACTACTTCTAAAAAGGATTATACAGGAGCAGTTGAAACCGTTTCTACTCAAGCCTTAAAATCTACGCAACGCAGTTTAGAAAGTGCGCTTCAGGGTTCTATTGCTGGGGTCAATGTCACTCAAACATCAGGACAGCCAGGATCTGGATTGAGTATCAGGGTTAGAGGAGGAAGTTCTATACAAGGTGGCAATGAACCGCTTTATGTTATTGATGGTTTTCCAATTTATAATTCGGATGTGACTTCAGGTGTTTTGAGTGGTAGTCCAACTAATCCACTTTCGGCAATAAATCCATCAGATATTGAGTCGATTACGGTTTTAAAAGATGCTTCTTCTACTGCTATTTATGGTTCTAGAGGAGCAAATGGAGTTGTAATTGTTACCACTAAGAAAGGGAAATCGAATATTCTAACTGTAAATTACGACTATTCTTTAGGACAACAAGATGTTCGTAAAAAAGTATCGGTATTAGATGCTGCGGGTTTTTCAAGACTTAGAAATGCTGCATTATACGATACTAATCCGGCGGGAGGAACAAATCAATACCTTTCGGAGGAACAAATTACTCAATTAGGAAAAGGGGTTGATTGGCAGGATGAAGCTTTTCGAAGCGCTCCAACGCAAAACCATCAATTGAGTATTTCGGGAGGGAATAACCAAACAAAATATGCGGTTTCAGGAAATTATTTCAATCAAGAAGGAATTATAAAGAATACTGGTTTTGAACGTTTGAGCGGTCGAATCAATTTGAATTCCAAATTAAGCGATAAGTCAAGATTTGGAGTAAATCTTTCTGTTGCCGAAACTACATCAAAGGTGGCTCCATCAGGATTGGTAACGGCTTTGTTGAGTATGCCGCCCACAGCCACTATTTATGAAAGTGATGGTAGTTATACATTGCGCAATCCTTTTGAAAATATATTTTCAAATCCAATTGCTACTTTAAACGAAAGAAAAAATAAGGCTGTAAATACTAGAATCTTAGGGACTGTTTTTGGCGAATATGATCTTTTAAAGAATTTAGTTTTCAAAGTTTCTTTTGGAACAGATATTATTGCAAATAAAGAGACAAGTTATATTCCTTCAACAATATACGAAGGATTGATTACCAATGGTGAAGCGAAAATAGGGAATGCGAGTAATAAAACTTGGTTAAATGAAAATACCTTAACCTATACTGCCGCTTTTGCTGAAAGGCATCATTTTAATATTCTTGCTGGATATACGCAACAAAGTGCCACTACTGAATATGTTACCACAGGTTCACAGCAATTTGTAAATGATGTGACGGGATCAAATAGTTTACAAAGCGGAAATTTAGCATTGACACCTACTTCTGGAGAGAGCAGATGGGCATTGAATTCCTATCTATCCAGATTGAATTATAATTATGATTCTAAATATTTTTTTACTGCAAGTATAAGAGCCGATGGTTCTTCCCGATTTGGAAAAAACAATAAATGGGGTTATTTCCCTTCTGTAGCAGTGGCTTGGCAATTGGATCAGGAAGATTTTTTCAAATCATTTTCTGATGTAGTCAATACACTAAAAATTAGAAGTAGTTATGGATCAACTGGAAATCAAGAAATAGGAGAGTATCAGTCGTTGTCCACTTTAAGTAGTGTCAAATATCTTTTTGGAGACCAAATTTATACTGGTTTTACACCCACAAGAATTGCAAATGATGATTTAGGTTGGGAATTGACCAATCAGTTTGATGCCGGAATCGATGTTGGGATTTTCAATAATAAAGTCTCTCTAACCATTGATGCCTATCGAAAAACAACTAAGAATTTGTTGTTAGATGTTCAAATTCCCTATACCAGTGGTTTTACTTCTTCTTTGCAAAATTTTGGTTCGGTACAAAATCAAGGAATCGAGTTTGGAATAAATACTGCTTTAAGTAGTAATGATTTTTCTTGGACTTCAAATTTTAATATTGCTTTCAATAAAAATAAAGTCTTGGCTTTAGGTAATGGAGCTGAATTTTACACTTTTGACAATTATATTTTGAAAGTTGGACAACCACTAGGTTCCTTTTATGGAGCTGTAACCGATGGGATTTTGCAAACGGCAGATGTAGCGACAAAAGGAGTTTATACAGGAAATGCTACGCCAAAAGCAGGAGATCGTTTGTATAAAGATACTAATGGCGACGGTGCTTTTACTACTGCTGCTGATAGAACTACTATTGGCAACGCACAACCTGATTTTACATTTGGATTCTCTAATAATTTCAAATATCGCAATTTTGAATTGGCGCTTATGGTACAAGGTTCTGTAGGCAATGATATTCTAAATGGCAATTTACAAGCATTAGAATTATACAACGGACAACAAAATGCATCAACATCGGCTTTAGATGCTTGGACGCCAACTAATCCTAGTACAACTACGCCAAGAGCCAAGCTGGATCCAGCTCCAGTTTTCTCCAACCGATTTGTAGAAGACGGTTCTTTTGTTCGATTCAAAAACATAACATTGAGTTATAATCTTCCCAAAAGTATTATCGAAAAATTCAAATTGACTGCCGTAAAACTGCGATTGGTAGGGGAGAACTTAATCACATTTACTAATTATAGCGGATTTGATCCAGAAGTAACTAACGGAAGTTCTATTACTCCTGGAACAGATACAGGGATTTATCCAGCATCTAAAACTATTTCGGCAGGTTTAAACGTCACATTCTAAAAGAAACATCATGAAAAAAATAAGCATACTAAGTTTACTGATTCTTTTTACAATCAGTGCTTGTAATTCTTTGGATGAAGATCCAAAAGCATTTATTGCAGCAAATAATTTTTATAAAACAACAGAAGATGCCGAAGCCGCTGTAATTGCAATTCACAACGCAATTAATAGTACAACGCATACTTTGTATAATCGTCTCATCCAGATTTCGACAGAAATGGCTACTGATGATTACGAAGCTGGACCTCGTGCTAGAAATGCTCATGTTAGAGCAATATCTAATTTAACGCATGATGCCTCAAACGATCGTATGTTAGAACTCTGGCGTCAAAGCTATGATGGAATTAACCGAGCCAATATTGCAATTGATAACATTAGCAATAATCCTGATTTAAATTCCCAAAAGGATAAAGATTTGGTTAACGAAGCGAAGTTTTTAAGAGCAGTTTTGTATTTTAATTTGGTGCGCTGGTTTGGCGATGTGCCTATCGTTTTACACGAAACAACGAGTTTGTCTCCTGAAGCTTTAAATGTTTCAAATGCAGCTGAATCGGCAGTTTATGCTCAAATTGAAACGGATTTGACAGATGCCGAAGCCTTGCCTGTGGTGCAGCAAATTAATGGAAGACCAACAGCTGGTGCTGCCAAAAGTATTTTGTCCAAAGTGTATTTGACGCAAAAAAAATGGGAAAAAGCAGCTGAGAAAAGCAAAGAAGTGATTGATAGTAAGGTGTATGATTTGTTTGAAGATTATGCTGATGTGTTTAATGTAGCTACTAAAAATGGGAAAGAACATATTTTTTCGGCACAGTTTAAAGGACTAACTAATTGGGAAGGAAATATGTTGGCTTCTACATCGGCACCTACTTCGGTTCCGGGAATTGCTGGGGATCAGGCAGATGCTTTGCATACAGCAGGAGGACTTTTTGAAGCCTTTGCAGAAAATGACAAACGCAAGTACATCACTTTTGCAGTGCAGTTTGTAAGCCCAACCGATGGAAAAACCTATACAACAAGTCCGCACTTTAATAAATATTTTGATCCTGCAACTCCTGCTTCGCCTAGGCAGTCTTCTAAAAATACGCCTATCATTCGATTTGCTGAAGTTTTGTTAATCTATGCAGAAGCAGTAAATGAGAAAAATGGACCAACCGCAGAAGCAATTGTGGCCATTGATCGTGTTAGAGCAAGAGCTGGAATTCCGTTGCTTTCAGAAACAGAATCCACATTAAATCAAAATGATTTTAGAGAAGCAGTCTTTGAAGAAAGACGAAAAGAGTTGGTGTTTGAATACCAACGTTGGTTTGATTTGGCAAGAAGAGGAGCTGATTATTTTGTAGCCAAATTAAAAGCAGCTGGAAAAACAAATGCACAACCCAAACACATTCATTTCCCAATTCCACAAAGGGAGTTGGATTTGAATCCAAATTTAAAACAAAATCCAGATTGGAAAATTTAATACTATACAAACGATTAAAATTGAAATAAAATGAAAAAAACTTTTATTGTAGCAAACCTCCTGTTGGCATTTGGCTTTTTGAGTCAGGCGCAAACTAATGCGTCAAAACCCAACATTGTTTTAATCATGGTGGATGACATGGGCTACTCTGATTTAGGGAATTATGGCTCTGAAATCAAAACGCCAAACCTCGATAAATTAGCTAAAGAAGGAACTCGTTTACGCGAATTTTACAACAATTCGATTTGTGCGCCAACAAGAGCTTCACTTTTAACGGGACAATATCAGCATAAGGCAGGTGTTGGCTATTTTGATGTCAATTTAGGATTACCAGCTTATCAAGGCTATTTGAATAAAGAATCTCTAACATTAGGAGAAGTTTTCCGTTCGGGCGGATACAGCACTTTGATGTCAGGAAAATGGCATGTAGGTTCTGAAGATAAATCGCAATGGCCCAATCAAAGAGGCTTTGATAAGTTTTACGGAATCTTAAAAGGTGCTTCCAATTATTTTAATACAGATGGTTTGCCTTTTGGAAAATCACCTTATCCAGTGGCGCTGATTCGAAATAATGAAGAGTTGCATCCCAAAGCCGATTCCTATTATTTTACAGATGAAATAGGGAATAATGCAGTTACTTTCTTAGACGAACAAAACAAAGAAAACAAACCTTTTTTCTTGTATTTGGCTTTTACTGCGCCACATTGGCCTTTGCAGGCAAAACCAGTTGATATTGCCAAATACAGAGGGAAATTTGATGAAGGTTGGGATGTGTTGCGTGAGAAACGAATTCAGAAATTAAAAGAAAATGGCATTTTGTTGCCTAATCAAACCATTGCTCCAAGAGATCCAGAAGTACCAGAATGGAATAAATTGACTTACGATGAAAAACAATTTTGGAAAGCTAAAATGGAAGTTTATGCAGCCATGGTGGATAATATGGATCAAAACGTGGGGAAAGTGCTAGACAAACTAAAAGCATTGAAAAAAGATAAAAACACCTTGATTATTTTTATTTCTGATAATGGTGCGCAAGGTGGTTTCAATACTTATAATCCGCTAAAAAGAGGATTGGTTAAAAACGATGGGCCAGTTGGTACTTCGGGATCTTTTGATTATCAAGAACAAAACTGGGCTTATTTGTCGAATACCCCTTTGCAAGATTATAAAAACAACATGCACGAAGGTGGTTTTAGTTCACCATTTATTGCTTGGTATCCATCAAAAATTAAAGCAGGTCGTATTGACAAAGGAACGGGGCATCTTATTGATTTAGCTCCCACTTTTTATGAACTGGCAGGAATCCAATATCCAAAAGAATTGAATGGTATAACTTCTAATCCTTTAGCAGGAAAAAGTTTGTTGCCCATTTTATTTGACGGTGCTTCCGAAGTAAATAGAGGTACGCCTTTGTTTTGGGAAAGAGCCGGAAATAGAGCTGTTAGAGAAGGCAAATGGAAATTGGTTTCTATTTTTCCATCTTACCAATGGGAGTTGTATGATTTAGAAGCCGACCGAGGAGAAACTACCAATGTAGCGCAGCAAAATCCCGGAATTGTCAATGATCTTTCGGCTAAATATTTTGATTGGGCAACAAAAATTGGTGTTGTAGAATATAGTAAAATAAGACCAGGAAATGAATTAATTCCTGGTGCTGCAGCTAAGAAATAATAGTATTCTGATGAAAAATAAAGCTGTTTTTTTAAGTTGATGGTTATCCTTTTTTTCAGTATTCATGAGGGATGGCTTCGGTTGTCCCTTTTGAAGTATAGTATTGTTTTGAAACTGTAGTCAAATAATAAGTGCATTCTTTTAGTGAAGCATTTGTAAAAATAAATACCATGAAAAATTATCGTTTACTAATTATCGTGCTTTTAAGTAGTTTGCAGCTCACTTTTGCCCAACAAAGTCAAGCTGTTGCTATAACAAACTGTGAGGCAATGTGCAAGGCAAATACATCCAAAAAAGTATTGTTGTTGCAATCTATTGCTGCTAAGCCTAGCGAAAATAAAAATCAGTCAACTGATGGAATGGTTTGGGTAGCTGGAGGTGAATTCAATATGGGAACCAATGACTATCCAGATGCACAACCCATTCATAGTGTTACTGTAAAAGGATTTTGGATGGACGAACATGAGGTAACTAATGCCCAATTTGCGGCTTTTGTACAAGCAACCAATTATGTTACCATAGCCGAAAGACCGTTGAATCCCGAAGACTATCCCGGTGTTCCGCTTGAAAATTTAGTACCTGGTTCGGCAGTATTTTCACCGCCAGCTGATAAAGTTTCGTTAGCGAATATTCAACAATGGTGGAAATATGTGCCAGGAGCGAGTTGGCAACATCCTTCTGGACCTGAAGGTAATATTGTGGGACTTGAAAACTATCCTGTGGTACAAATTAGTTATTTGGATGCTCAGGCCTATGCAAAATGGGTAGGAAAACGATTGCCCACCGAAGCCGAATGGGAGTTTGCTGCCAGAGCTGGAAGACCGCATACTAAATATTATTGGGGTGAAGAATTGAAGCCCAACGGAAAATGGCAGGCTAATATTTTTCAGGGCACTTTTCCAAATAACAATACAGCCGAAGACGGTTTTGCGGGAGCTGCTCCCGTAAAATCTTTTGCTAAAAATCCTTTTGGAATTTATGATTTAGAAGGCAATGTTTGGGAATGGTGTAACGATTTGTACCGTGATGATTATTATAAAAACAGCACTAAAGTTAATCCACAAGGACCTTTGAAAAGCCATGACCCCGAAGACCCCGGAGTAGAAAAGCATGTGCAAAGAGGAGGTTCTTATTTATGTAGCGATGCATATTGCATTCGCTATGTTGCTGGAAGTAGAGGTAAAGGAGAAACTACCAGTGCTTGTAATCATTTGGGATTTAGGTGTGTAAAAGACAAATAGTAAATATGATTTTTAAATAGTAATACTTGCGATATGAAATCCTTTTACTAAGTAAAAGCTAAGCAATATCAAAATTTACTGGTATTTCACAAAATAAAATTAAGCTACCTTTTCTATTCCATTCCCTCGAATTCATTAGTATGTCATAAAAATAAAAATAAAATCCAGAAAAAATAGTAAAATAAAACTGCTCAAAAAGTAATTTTTGGGCAGTTTTATTTTTTTATATTGTATTTATTTACTTGAAAAATATAATAAATAATAATTTTACCTTAAATAGTTTGTGCGGATTGTTGGTTGTTAAAAATAGGTTTATATTTGTTGTATTTTGTTACAAATAAAACAACTAAACATTTTATAATAGATGAAATTACTAAAAATAGCTGGTGTCTTTATGACCGTGGGAGTTGCTGTGGTATCTAATGCACAGACAGCAAAAAAGGCAGAAACTACCGAAAAAGCCCCTTTTGAATATGTTGTAGAACAATTTGCGGATATAAAAGTATTGCGTTACCAAATTCCAGGATGGGAAAATTTAACCTTGAAAGAGCAAAAATTAGTTTATTATTTAACGCAAGCAGGATATTCAGGTCGCGATATTATTTACGATCAGGATTATAAGTACAATCTAAAAATTAGAAAAGCCCTCGAGAATATTTATGTAAATTACAAAGGCAATAAAAATTCTGAAGATTGGAAAAATTTTGAAATCTATACTAAAAGAGTTTGGTTTGCTAATGGAATTCATCATCATTATTCGAATGAAAAAATGAAACCTGCTTTTTCGGCAGCGTATCTGAATGCTTTGATGAAAGCTACCAAAACAACTTTAGCTCCAGAAATAGTTGCGGTACTTTTTAATGATGTAGATACTAAAAAAGTAAATTTAGACGAATCAAAAGGTTTGTTAGAAGGTTCGGCTATTAATTTTTACGACAAAGGAATTACGGCAAAAGAAGCAGAAGATTTTTATGCTAAGAAAAAAAGTCCTGATGCTAATAGACCGTATTCTTTTGGTTTAAACTCTAAATTGGTTCGCAATGCTAAAGGAGAATTAGAAGAAAAAGTATGGAAAAGTGGCGGGATGTATGGTGCAGCCATTGACAAGATTGTATATTGGTTAGATAAAGCAAAAGGAGTTG
>WSSedL1CaDRAFT_10000180_pt1 | contig 43418 bp, 34 predicted proteins | sample WetSurSL1Cattail_FD_9464 | JGI IMG/M metagenome (IMG submission 9464)
ATGCGTTCGGGATTATTGCCTAAAATATTATCGTATGCTGGAGCGATTCCTGTAGAAAGAACTTGGCGTTCAGAAGGCGTAGATGTTGCCGAAAAAAAAGCCGTAAATCCTAATGATACCGATAATATTAAGAAAGCACTTAACGATGGCTGGGTTATTACTTTTCCGCAAGGAACAACACGTTCTTTTAAACCTGTAAGGAAAGGAACGGCTCATATTATCAAGCAACATCGTCCTGTTGTAGTTCCAATTGTTATTGATGGTTTTCGTCGTTCATTTGATCGAAAAGGAATCCGAATGAAAAAGAAAGGAATTCTACAATCCTTTATTATCAAAGAACCTCTTGAAATTGATTATGAGAACGATTCGATTGATGAGATTGTTGAAAAAATAGAATTTGCCATTGAGCAGCATCCTTCTTTTTTAAAGGTTATTCCAGTCGAAGAAATAGAGGAACAAGAACAATTGAATAAATTGCGTCAATGGGAAATAGAATGATTTATAAGTCTTTGTTTTTATAAAAATTCACCATTAAATCTACAAATTTACTGTAACTATTAATACCTTCTTTTTGTTGATTAATTTTTAGATAACGATCGTAAAAAACATGAAATCCTCTTTCTATTGGACTTTCATATTGCATCCAAAATTGTTCACTTTCTTTATAGTTTTCTATAATACCAGGATGAACCGTTTTTAGTAATTCTTGATATGTTTTTTCATCTCGAATGTACCAATTGTTCAAACAATACCGCAATGCAAAGCTGTAACCCGAATATTTAAAATACAAGTCAGTATTGTTTGTAGAAGCTAAAAAACCAATAAAATTGCATTCACTTTCGCTAGCATATCCCATTTGATGCGCCATTTCGTGACAACTTGTTGTGGGTAAATTATACATTGGGATTAAATAATTTACTTGGGCTTCATTGGTAAAAGGATTCAAATAGCCACCAAAACCCATGTAAGTTAGCGGTAAGCTAAATAAGGATTTTTTGAGACTTAAATGTTGGTAAGTGAAAAAAGGATATTGAATAGCTAAGTTTTTGTAACCATTAAGGTTTTTTGTAAAAGTAGTTTCATGTGTGTATGGATAAACTACTTTTAAGCTATCGTTTTTAGTAATTTGACTCTGAATTTGATTTGTTTTAGCAATAATCTTTTTTGTGAAATCCAATAAATCGGCATCCGAATAATCACGTTCAATTTCCATTTTTTCGAAAAGAGGAACTCTATAATAGTTGATTGCCCATAGAAAATGAAAGCAGAAATAAAATACAGAAAGAACGCTTAAAATTGCTAATATTCGATTTTTCCAATTACTCTTCCAGTTTTTTCGATTGTTCCAAAACCATTTTACAGCCAATACAATCAATATAAAATAAAAGACATCTCCTATTGAAAACGGAATCCAGCCAAGAATAATTCTTAGAAAATTAGATACCAATGGATACATACCATTGCTGTAAAAACGTTCAACAAATTCTGGGAAAAATGGAATTATTTTGAGAATTAAAATCTGAACAACGAGTAATAAAGGAAGAAGGTATTTTCGTTTCAAAATTGCATTTTTATAGTGTTGTAAATATAATTACAATAATTAATTTATTAGCCGAAAAGGATTTTAAACTTTGTAACTTTGAATTTTTTAAATCGAAAACACAAGATATGAGTCAAGAGATACGAAATTTAGAGCCGAAAGCATTGTGGAATAATTTTGCCAATTTGAATGCGGTGCCAAGACCTTCCAAAAAAGAAGAGCGAGTAATAGCATTTATGAAAGATTTTGGTAAAAACTTAGGTTTAGAAGTTTTTGAAGATGAAATCCATAATGTGATTATTCGCAAACCTGCTACAGCAGGAATGGAAAATCGCAAAGCAATTGTTTTGCAAGGACATTTGGATATGGTACACCAAAAGAACGCTGATACTGATTTTGATTTTGAAACACAAGGAATCGAAATGTATGTGGATGGCGACTGGGTTCGTGCTAAAGGAACAACTTTAGGTGCAGATAATGGTTTGGGAGTTGCTGCTATTATGGCAATTTTAGAAAGTACAACAATTGCTCATCCAGCTATTGAGGCTTTGTTTACCATAGACGAAGAAACTGGAATGACAGGAGCAATGAACTTACAAGGCGGTGTTTTACAAGGAGAAATTCTGTTGAATTTAGATACCGAAGAAGATGACGAAATTGATATTGGTTGTGCTGGAGGAATTGATGTTACAGCCGAAGCAGAGTATGATGAGGAAGAAACTCCAGATTATTCTGTAGGTTATGCTATTACCGTAAAAGGACTTAAAGGTGGACATTCAGGAATTGATATTCATAAAGGTTTGGGTAATGCTAATAAAATCATGAACCGATTGTTGTTTGATGGTTTTGATAATTTTGGTTTGCAAATTTCGGAAATTCATGGTGGGAGTTTACGCAATGCCATTCCGCGAGAAAGTGTTGCTAAAGTAATTATTGCTTCGGTTTATGATGAGGCTTTTGTTTTTGACATGCAGCAAATTGTCAGCGAAATTAAAAATGAATTAAAAACTACCGAGCCTAATTTGGAAATTATTTTCGAAAAATTAGAAAAATTACCAGCAAATGTGATGCCTTCTATAGCGCAATATTATTTTGTGCGTTCAATGGCTACTGCAGCTAACGGTGTGCATAGAATGAGTGCTGATTTTGATAATTTAGTAGAAACTTCTAATAATATCGCTAAAGTTAATTTAGGTAAAGGAAAATTGTCTGTGCAATGTTTAACGCGTTCTTCTGTTGAATCTGCCAAGTTTGATTTAGCTAATGAGTTGCGTTCTGCTTTTGAATTAATGGGATGTCAAGTGGAGATTTCTGGTTCTTATCCAGGTTGGACACCAAATCCTGATTCGGCTATTTTGGCTGCTTTGGTTCCAATTTATGAAAAACAAAATGGAGAAAAACCTAAAGTAGTAGCTTGTCATGCTGGATTAGAATGTGGAATTCTAGGTACAAATTATCCTGATATGGATATGATTTCTTTTGGGCCAACTATTCAAGGTGCGCATTCCCCAGATGAAAGAGCTAGTATTGCTTCTTCTCAAAAATTCTGGAAATTTTTAGTTGAAGTTTTAGCTAATATACCAATGAAATAAAAGTATTCAGTGTTCATAAATAGTATTCAGTAATCAATGATACTGAATACTATTTATGAACACTGTTCACTAAAAATTAGTCTCTTTTAGGACTGTTTTTCTTCTCTCTTTTTTCTTCTTTCTTCTCTTTAGCCGTCTTTAATGGTTCTTTTTTTGCTGTTTTTTTAGCATCTTGACTTTTTGCCATGGTAATTATTTTTTATGGTTCTGTTTTTAGTAAATGTAGGACTTATTGTGATTGCTTTTCTTTTTTCTCAAAAAAAAATCCCCAACTACTTTGTAATTGAGGATTGATTTATAATTTATTGATTCCTTTTAGGAATTATTTCTTTTTCAAAACTTTGTATTGTTCGTAGCATCCGCTTATGGCATCCATGATTTGTAAGTCGTTTGCAGTTTGAATAAAGGATTCTGAATAATTACATCTTTGTAATATTTCAGGGATTTCAGCCTTATCAATTCCTAGTAATACAGCAAGAGTTTCTCGGTCAAATTTAGATTCTAAAAGATTTCTAACGGTATCGTCTTTTTTAATTTCTTTTAGTTTTTTAAGCTCTGTTCCTTTTTTACCAAAGAAATTATAAAGCATATCAGCAGGGTTGAAAATAGAGCCCAATACTTTTCCAAAAGCTCCTGGCGAGTATTCTCCAGCTTCATAGCCATTATTTAATCCAGAAATACTATAACGGTAGTTTTTGTTGACAGGAATAGTTTTTGAATCTACTTCTAAATAGCCTGTTAGGTTGAAAGGTCGAATAACTACTTCTTCTAAAGCAATTGCTCTTTCGGTTAGGTAAATTTTTGCTACTTTGTTTTTTATCCAGTCATTGGTTACTTTAACTCTTAGAGATTGGAAACCTAAAAGAGAAAAATGTAAGGTATCAGTTGGGTGAACATCAATTTCAAAATAACCTTTTGAGTCGGTCATTGAGCCTCTTACTTTGTTGATGTTGATTACGTTAACTCCTGATAACGGATTTTTAGTGTTATCGTTGTAAATATAACCTGTTACTTTTTGAGAAGAAATGGCTTCTTGCGCAAAAGTAGTTACAGATAGGGCTAAAAATAAGAAAACTACAAAATATTTCATAAACTGGTTTAAAACTTTAAAAGTAATAAAACGGCTTTAAATATTTTGTAGTTTTCTTTTTTAATTATCAGAAAATTAACAATAGCTTGTTAGTCTCTTCTTGGTCTTCTTGGTCTTGGTGAATCACCGAAGCTTTCAGAACGTCTTGCTGGTCTTTCTGAAGAACCACCTTCACGTCTTGGAGCTGAGCTGCTTCTTTCGCTTTTAAAACCACCTTCTCTTGGAGCTGAGTTTCTATCGCTTCTAAATCCGCCGCCAGAACCTTCACGTCTTGGAGCAAAACTTCCTTCTCTTCTTGGAGCTGAACTTCTTCCGCCAAAACTTCCACCTGAACTTCTTCCATTATGGTCGCGTCTTCCACCACCGTCATTTTTAGAAATTTCAACATTAATACGACGTCCTTCTAATTGTACGTTGTTTAATACTTCCATTACTTTATCAGTGTGTTCTGGATCTGTGTTAAAGAAAGAGAAACCTTCTTTTACATCTACTTTGAAAACGTCATCACGACCTAAGTCTAATGTTTCTTTCAAGTAATCTTTCAATGTCATCCAATCAAAATTATCTCTAGAACCAATGTTCACAAAATATCTTGTTGCACCACCATTATTATTTTCTCTTGGAGCACGATCGTCTCCACGCTCACGTCTGTCGCCAGATTGAGAAGAGATATCTCTAGTTTTCTTGTAATAGTTGATGAAACGGTTAAATTCAACAGAAACCATTTTCTTAATCAATTCTTCTTTGGATAAACCTTCTAATACATCATTGATAGCTGGTAAGTAGTTGTCAATTTCGTGATCAACTTCAGTATCTTTAATTTTAGTAGCTAAGTGCAACAATTGAATTTCGCAGATTTCAATTCCAGATGGGATTGTTTTTTCTTCGAATTTTTGTTTGATGATTCTTTCGATAGAAGAAATTTTACGCAATTCGCTTTTAGTTACAATCACGATAGAAGTTCCTAATTTCCCTGCACGACCTGTACGGCCAGAACGGTGGTTATAGGTTTCGATTTCGTCAGGTAATTGGTAGTTTACTACGTGAGTAATATTGTCTACGTCAATTCCACGAGCCGCAACGTCTGTTGCCACTAACATTTGGATTTGTCTTCCTCTAAAAGATTTCATTACACCATCACGTTGTGCTTGAGATAAATCTCCGTGCAAAGCGGCAGCGCTATAACCATCTTCTACTAATTTTTCAGCAATAGCTTGAGTGTCACGTTTAGTTCTACAAAAAACTACAGAGAAAATGTCTGGATTAGCATCAGCTAAACGTTTTAAGGCTTCGTAACGATCACGAGCATTTACTAAGTAAAATTCGTGAGAAACCGTTGCAGAACCTGAGTTCTTAGTACCAACAGTAATTTCTACAGGATCAGTCATGAATTGTTTACCAATTCTAGCTACCTCTGCTGGCATAGTTGCAGAAAACAACCAAGTGTTTTTTTCGTCTGGGGTTGTTGAAAGGATGTTTACGATATCTTCGTAGAATCCCATGTTCAACATTTCGTCTGCTTCATCTAGAATACAATAATTAATTTGAGTAATGTTTACCAATCCTCTGTTAATCATGTCTTGCATTCTTCCTGGAGTAGCCACAATAATTTGTGCTCCTCTCTTAATGTCTCTCGCTTGTTCTGTAATGCTAGCTCCACCGTAAACCGCTACCACATTAATACCTTTTTCGTATTTAGAGTAGTTTTTAAGTTCGTTGGTAATCTGCAAACACAATTCGCGTGTTGGAGATAAAATTAATGCTTGTGTGTTTCTGTTGTTGGCATCAATTTTCTGTATAACTGGAAAACCAAAAGCTGCCGTTTTCCCTGTCCCTGTCTGAGCCAACGCAACCATATCGATGTCTTTTTCCAATAATAGGGGAATCGCTTTCTCCTGTACTTCTGACGGATTTTCAAATCCTAGATCTAAAACCGCCTTCAGTAACGATTCACTCAATCCTAATTGTTCAAATTTATTCATATGTATTTTTAAAATAGGGTGCAAAATTACTGCTAATAATCGATATAAACTAATGGATTTCTAAGTTTTAATGATTTAATATCTTGTGATTATCAGAAAGTTATGTTTTTTTGGTGTAAACTCAAACTTTGTTTTTTGTTTTTTTGCGCTAAATAATAGGAATCTTTGTAAAAAAAAGGAACAAATATGTTGGATTTCTAACAATTAGATTATTTGGTTTAAAAAAGAGAGCAATAATTGTGTTGCTTTGGCTCGATGACTGATTTGGTTTTTGGTTTCTAAAGCCAATTCGGCAAAAGTTTCTGGGTATCCATCAGGTTGAAAAATAGGATCATAACCAAAACCATTATTCCCAGATTTTTTAGTTGTAATTTGTCCTTTCGCAATTCCTGTGAATAAGTGTTGCTTTCCTTTAAGGTTTAAGGCTATTACAGTTTTAAATTGTGCTTTTCGGTTGTTTGAATTCGCCAAAGCTTTTAAAACTTTATCCATATTGTCATTGGAGTTTTTTTGTTCGCCCGCATATCGAGCAGAATAAACTCCTGGTTCTCCATTTAGTGCATCAATTTCTAGTCCAGTATCATCGGCAAAACAATCGTAACCGTAGTTGGAGGTTACATAATTGGCTTTTAAAATAGCGTTTCCTTCTATCGTGTCTGCTGTTTCTGGAATTTCTTCATCACATCCAATAGATTCTAGACTTAGAATTTCTATGGATTTGGGAAGTAATTGCTGGATTTCTTTTATCTTATTTTTATTGTTTGAAGCGAATACAAGTTGCATTTGTTGAAGTTTTAATGGTTTTTAATTCTAATAAGTAGAATTTAAAATTATTATTAAGTATTTGTTTTTGAGTTAATTAAATATTAACTTGTCGGTTTTTTGTGATTTTTTAAACTAATTTTTATATCTTTATAATGCGGTTTTGATTCATTACTGGTGTCGGTTAATAAGATTATAATAATGCAAACACAATCATCAGTAATATTTAGTTAATTATACGTTGAGAATAGTAGGATAAATCAAAACCAATTTTTGGAGGGCTTTAATCAAGCCCTCCTTTTTTTTAATGCTTGATAACATTACCTAAGTTTTCTGGGAAATACAAATCAGATAGGTGTGTAAACTCATCTCCACGCATAAATATAGACACATCTACATCTTCATAATTTGTTTTTCCTGCTGCAGCTAGAAGTTCATTGGCGGCATAAAGGGTGTTTTTATGGAACTGAAATACTCTTTCAAATTTATCAATAACCGATAATCCTTTAATAAGCATTTTATCTTGGGTGGCAACTCCCACGGGACAATTGTTTGTATTACAACGCAAAGCCTGAATACATCCTAACGAAAACATAAAACCGCGAGCGCTGTTGCATAAGTCAGCACCTAAAGCAATAGCTTTTAGAATGGCGTGTCCCGAAATGATTTTTCCACTACATATAATGCGTACTTTATCTCTAATATTCAATCGGATTAAAGTTTTGTTTACAAAAATTAGAGAAGGTTCTAATGGCATTCCTACACCATCTGAAAATTCTAAAGGTGCAGCTCCTGTTCCTCCTTCGGCACCATCTACGGTTATAAAGTCAGGAAAGCAATTTTGCTCAATCATTTCTTGGCAAATTGCTTCAAATTCTGATGTTTGACCAATACAGAGTTTAAAACCAATAGGTTTTCCATTGGATAATTCACGTAAGTGAGCCACAAAATGGATTAAACCTTTAGGATCGCTAAAAGCGGTATGAGAAGGTGGTGAAAGAATGGTGGTATGTGGTTTTACACCTCTTATTTTTGCAATTTCTTCGGTGTTTTTTGCCGCCGGTAAAACTCCTCCATGTCCTGGTTTTGCTCCTTGTGAAAGCTTAATTTCAATCATTTTTACAGGAGGAAGATTGGCTTTTTCTACAAATTTTTCAGCATCAAAATTTCCTTCGTCATTTCGGCAACCAAAATAACCAGTACCAATTTGCCAAGTAATATCGCCTCCTTGTAAATGATAATCGGTCAATCCGCCTTCGCCAGTGTTGTGATAAAAGTTTCCTTTTAGAGCCCCTTTGTTGAGCGCCATAATTGCGTTTTCACTCAAGGAACCAAAACTCATAGCCGAAATATTCAGTAAAGAAGCTGAATAAGGTTGTTTGCAATCGGCTCCACCAATAGTAATACGAGGCATTTCTTCATTTACAGCGGCAGGGAAAATAGAGTGTTTTAATCCTTCGTAAGAAGAAGTATTGATGTCCAGTTGGGTTCCAAAAGGAGTTGTTGCGCTTATGTTTTTAGCACGTTGATAAGCTAGTGAACGTTCGTTTCTAGAGAAAGGTTTTCCATCAGTGGTTCTTTCGATAAAATATTGTTGGATTTCTGGTGCTATTTCTTCAAACATATATCTAAAATACCCTAAAACAGGAAAGTTTCTAAGAATGGCATGTTTGTGTTGAAAGCTGTTGAAGATACCAATAATTAATAGTATGAATAGGAAAATTGCAATTAACAAACTGGTTTTGAACAAGAAGTGGGCTGCAAAACTCAGGATAAAAAGACCTGTGCCAATGATAAAAAATTCTTTTCTCATGATTTTAAAAATTGTTGATGAACTAATGTAGAAAGAATATATATTCCTGTGAAATAATTTAGAAAATATTAATAAATAAATTTGAAAATTTTACCCTGAAAGAAAAGAATATAAAGTGTTATGTGATGGAAGTCAGCTTGTTTTTCTATTTTTGCATACCCCTAAAATGATTGATTATGAAAATGGAAAGCTTTTTGCTTTTTCAAAAAAGGATAGTAGTATTCTTTTTTCTACTGGTTTATGCTAACAGTTACTCCCAATATGTTTTTAAATCGGATAATTTACCAGATAAACTTTCATTACAAGATTATACTTCTGTTGCTGATGTAGGTCAGAAAGATCTTGATATTCAATTTATTTTAAGAAAATTCGAAACATTAAATCCCCAAGAACTTAAGGTTAAAGGAGACTATTTAGGATTTACCGAAAATAATTTTTGGTCTATGACTGATTTAGTGAATGATACTAATGAAGAATTGCATTATTATTTTGAGACTGCTCGACCAATAACAGATTTAGTTGAATTGTATATTGTAAATCAAGTTACAGGAGAAATTAAAAAGGAAATTAGCGGAGATGCTATGGCTTATAAAGATCGAAGTTATCCTAATAGAAAGAGTTTGTTTAATTTAAAAATAGCTCCGAAGGCCAATTTAAAGTTGGTTATGCATATTAAGAGCGATGGTGAAGTAATTAAATTGCCATTAATTTTTTATTCTCCCGAAGGTTTTGTTAATGTTAATTCAACAGAACAGTTTGTTTTTGGACTTTTTTACGGTGTTTTAGCTATAGTAGCTATTATTTATTTCTTCTTCTTTTTAGGATTAAAAGAATCCACGTTTTTGTATTATAGTTTGTATGTTGTTTCTGTAGGTTTGTTACAATTTGCATTGGATGGATATTTTTATCAATACATAACTCCTTCTGGCGGTTGGTTTTCAAATCATGCTGTATTATTTTTTGCAATTATAGGTACCTTTGTAGCAGCTAAGTATGGAGAAGTGTTTTTTGGTATAAAACAGTATAGTAAGTCAATATACAAGTTGTTTAAAATTAATTATTTATTGCTTTTTCTGTTGCTTTTTTCTGCTGTTTTTATACCAATAGCTTTGCCGTATTGTTACCAATTAGTGAATGTTTTAGGATTACTTTTTTTATTCTTAATTGTATTTTTAATAGGCTATCTCTATTATAAAAAGAAAACTGTAGATACTTTCTATACTATTGGTATTTTTTTCTTGATAGTAGGTTTTGGTGTTTTTATACTCAATAATTTGGGCTTAATTGAGAATACTTTTGTAACTCAAAATAGCTCTAAAATTGGAACCGGTTTAGAGGTTATTTTCCTATCTCTTTCTATGTCAAATTTGATTCGGAAATTGAAGAATGAAAAAGAAGAATTCAACCGAATTGCTTTAGTGAAATCGGAAGAGATGAACGAACTGAAATCATATTTTTTATCGAATATTAGTCATGAATTGCGTACGCCGCTGAATGCTATTAGCAATTTGATTGAAAGTGTTTCTAGCGATGTAAAAAATAAAAAAGGAAAGAAAAACTGTGAGGTTATTAAATATTCGGCTCAGAGTTTATTAGGTTCTGTAAATGATATATTGGATTTTTCTAAAATTGAAAAAAATGAATTAAGACTCGAGAACAAAGAGTTTGATTTGCTGAAGGTTTTAAAAGACATAAAGTACAATGCAAAAGTCAAATCGAAAGATAAAGGCTTGAAGTTCAATTTTACAAAGCCAGATAGTTCTATTTCGACTCTTATTGGCGATGAAGATAGATTGTTTCAAATTCTAAATAACGTTTTAAATAATGCTATAAAATTTACTTCGGATGGATTTGTTGATTTTAAGGTTGAAGTCGAAAAAAAATCAGATACTATCGCGAGTGTAAAAATGATTATTTGTGACTCAGGTGTTGGCATAGCCAAAGAAAAAATGGATAGTTTGTTCGATTCCTTTTCTCAACATAGTATTGATAATAAACGAAAATTTGGAGGACTAGGTTTGGGGCTTTACATTGTAAAAACCTTGGTGGATATGCAAGACGGACTCGTAGAAATTCAAAGTGAAGTGAATAAAGGAACCGTTTGCACCATTACATTGGATTATGAAATTGTAGCAAAAAAGATAATTCCAAATGTTCCCGTTGTTGAATCAGTAGTTTGCGATTTGGGTGGCAAAACTATTTTGGTTGTTGAAGATAATGCAATGAACCAAATGGTTATTAAAATGATCACTAAAAAATGGTTGAATACTACAGTTGTTTATGCTAATAATGGACAAGAAGGTTTAGATGCTTTTGCAAATAATGCCATTGATTTAGTTTTGATGGATCTTCAAATGCCTGTTATGGATGGTTATGAAGCAACAATTGCGATTAGAAATGGGGAAGTTGGCGCTCAAAATGCAAGCATTCCTATTGTTGCCGTTACCGCTGATGTAATGGAGAGCACCAAGTTGCGTGTGGCAGAAATAGGAATGAATCATTATTTGTCTAAACCCATCAATAAAGAACTATTGTATCAGGTAATTAAACAGTTGGTTTAACTAAAAAGCAATCGAACATAAACGTGTTTGATTCCTTTTTTATCTGAATCTCTTTCGTCTATCTCTAGAATATCAGTTAGTGATTTTAACATTGGGGTAAGTTTTGAAAAGCCATAATTTCTAGGGTCAAACTCCGGTTTTTTCTTTACAATCAAGTTTCCTACATCGCCAAGAAAAGCCCAGCCATCATCATCGGCAAGATCTTCAATGGTCGATTCTATTAGTTCTATAGTAGGTTCGTCAATTTTATTGAGCGGTCTTTGTGTTGGTTTTTCAGGAACTTTAGTGGTTGTAGTTGTGGTTGTTTTTTCAACTGTTTTTTTCGAATCAACAACTGCTTTTGTTGCTTTTTTCTTCTTGATCGCTCCGTCTAAAACTTCGATGAAAATAAATCGGTCACAGGCGCTAATAAATGGTTTTGGCGTTTTTTGTTCGCCAATTCCGATCACTTTCATACCCGATTCTCGCAATCGAATAGCTAAACGTGTAAAGTCACTATCGCTAGAAACAATGCAAAAACCATCTAGTTTTCCAGAATAGAGTAAATCCATTGCATCTATAATTAAGGCAGAATCGGATGAGTTCTTCCCGGTGGTATAACTGTATTGTTGAATAGGTGTAATGGCGTGTTCTAATAAAACCCCTTTCCAGCCATTGGCATTGGGTTTTGTCCAATCGGCATAAATGCGTTTGGTGGTTGGTGTTCCGTATTTGGTAATTTCTTCCATCATTCCTTTTACATTGCTGTACGGAACATTGTCGGCATCAATTAATACGGCTAGTTTGAGTTCTTTTGTATTTTGTGGCATAATCTTTTTTATGTGTGCTAAAGATAGTTATTCTTCAGTTTAAAAAAATCCTAAATTCTATTTTAAACTTTTGTTAACAAAGGTTTTTTGTGTAGCAAGATTAAACCCAACCATTTTTAAATGATTTTGAAATCAATTCAGATAGATTTTGGCATTTCGTTTTTTTTAATATGTTTTTGCGATGACTATCTACGGTGTGTTTACTGATACAAAGTAAAGCTGCAATAGCATGGCTTTTATGACCTTGAATGATTAATTGTAAAATTTCTTTTTCTCTTCTGCTTAAAATTTCTTTTGTAGGGTTTAAAACCGTCAGGACTTCTACATCATGATAGGAAGGTTCTCCTTCTAGACCAATAAATGATAAAGACATATCATTGGTTTTTTTCAAATGAGAAATATCAGTGTGGATACCAAGTGTTCTAATAACGGCTCCATTATCATCAGTTTGAATGGTGATAACTTGATGTAAAATCTGAATGTAATCTCCATTTTTTTTTCTCATTCTAAAGTTATACCGAACCTTGTATTTTAGTGTTTTTTCAGGGGGAAGTTGAATAAAGAATTGGGTAACAGTATTTTCGAAATTGACAAAATTATTAATGTCTTGGGGATGAATTAGATCTAACATAAAATGAATCGAAAATTCTTCTGGTTGGTAACCTAGTATGGAAATGATATCTTCATGTACAAATTCCATTTGCGAACAAGCACAATTAAAAATAAAATGATATTGGTCTCCAACCTGAAAGAACTTCAATAGTTTTTTATGAACCTCAAGTTCAAAACTGGGATTTATATCTTCAGCATTTTTAGAAACTTGACTCCATATTTTTTTAGCCGTATCAAAAACGACTACCTCATTTTGAATTTTCTTTTCCATTAAGAATTTCCTTTAAAAAAGACTAAAATAGTTAAAATTAACTTAAAAAATACCTATAAATAGGGATTTTATACCACTTAATTTTTTGGCAAATTTGTAATAAATACTTATGAATCATGAAGTTGATTAAACAAATTGTAGCATCCTATCAAGATTTCAGCAAAATTGCTCAGCAATCATTGGGGAGTAAAGGAATAATTGAAAAGAAAAACAATTTTAATATCAGCAGCTATTTACAACAGTTTCACTCTTTTGATACCTATTGTTATTTCATTGCCGATACAAGTAGATTAAAAATAATTGAAGTTGGTGGCGCCGTGGAACAACTTTCAGGATACGAACCGAGTTATTTTGAAGGTAAAAGTTACCAAATCATGCTCAAGCTGTATAAAATTGCCGATGTGATTAAAATGACACGAGGAGGAAGTTATTATTTTAATTATTTGTATCAGCAACTACCAGAACATCGTCCATTTATAAAAGCGAATGTTACCGTCGAAATGAAACGTAAAAATGGGAGTTGGTTGCCTGTTTTGTTTCAGAGTATTCCCATTTTGTTTAATGATAAAATGGAAGTTATTTATTTTTTAAACATTCTCACAGATATAGAAAGCTTGAATCCAAGTCAAAAGTATGCCCACTACATTATTGATTCGAGTGACTCGCAAAACATAAAAAAAATCCCAGTTCATCAAAAAGATTTCATGCAATTGCCCCAAACAATCATTTCGGAAGCCGAAAAACGAGTATTGGCATTGATGGCAAATGGTATGTCTAGTAAGCAAATTGCTCATGAACTTTCATTAAGTGAATACACCATCAAAAACCATCGTAAAAGCATGCTTCAAAAAACAGAAAGTTCTAGTTCGGCAGCTTTGGTCAAGCGAGCCTTGGTAGAGGGATGGATATAAAAATGACCACAAAGAGCTATTGGAGAATTGCCTGTACATGGGTTTCTTTACAAATAGAAAATGAAATTTAAAATGAATTATAATATGAAAACAAAAATCAAAAGATTAGTAAGTTTATTAGCTGTATTTATTGCTTGTGTGAGTTTTAATCAGGTCAAAGCTCAACGCGGTCATGAATCTTGTGCGCCTAACTGCGAGTATTGGAAAATTACAGGTAAGACCCGACCAAAAGGTTCTGTATCTTGTATTGACCGAACATGTTTAATTTGTGCTAAAAAACAAAAAGATGAAAAGGTTAAGAAAGAAAAAATGGCGCAACAAAAAATTGATGCATGGAAAGCTGGTGAAAAAACTAGACAAGCAAGCGCTAAGCAAAAGCAACAAGAAGCTGTGCAAGCTAAAGAAAAGTATGTAAAAGAGAAAAAAGAAAATGAGGTAGTTTTAGTTGCGCCTAAGCCGAAAGTTACTACTAGTGAAAACAATTCTATAAAATTATCAGCCGAAAATCAAGAAATTCTTGAATTGGCTAAAAACCATAAGGTGAAAATAGATGGGCTTAGGGATTATAATGGGAGAGGCGATGGTTTATTTTTTAACGGTAAAAATTATGAGACAATTCCTGTAAAAGAACCAACAGGTCGTGTTTTTTATTCTGAAAATGGGCAAGTTGTGATTTTAAAAGATATAAAACTTAAAGATATGAGTGCAGTGGGATTTAATTATGGAAATGAATTAGATGAAAACGGAAATTTTTGCTTGCGTTTTACTTGGAATTCTCCAGGGAATGACTATGGACCTTTAAGCAATAATGGGAAGCCTTGGGCTGATATAGTGACATTGGAAGGAGAAAATCTGCTCAATGATAAAATGATAGAAAAAGTTACTTATAAAGGTAAAGGGATTTATGAGTTGCAAAAAAGAGGTCAAAGCCAGCCAACAGAACAATATAATTTCAAAACAAAAAAAATTACACCGATACAATAGATAGTTAGTAAAAGTAATTAACTCTAAAATAAGAACAATATGAAAAAGAAGATCCTATCTGTAATTTTTTTACTCTTTGTATTACAAAGCTGGGGGCAAATTAAAACTAAAGTTTTTACTTTAAATTTGGGAGAACCTACTACTAATTCTTTAAAAGATTCTGTAGATGAAAGTACTAATTTGGTTGTCAAATCAAAAGAATTACTGGCTTTTAAACTAGTAAATGGTAATCCTTATAAATACAAATATGTTATCAATCATAAATTTGTAAATCTATTTGAAGGTCAGGAATATAATCCATTGGATAGCATAGGTAAAATAATTGGTCAACAAAAAAAAACAGAAACAAATCCCCATGAGATTATAGATTTAAAAGCTAAAATAGAGACAGAGTTAAAGGAGAAACAAGAAGAACTTAAAAAAATTAAAATTAAACTATTTGCATCAAATTTTAAAAGCGCAAATAAAAATCTACTTATGTCAAAACAGTTACAACTGAAAACACAAATCAATTCGTTGGAAAATCAATTAAAAAATTTAAGTTCTCAGTCTAATTCACAATATATATCAAAATCAACGTATTCTTCAAGCTTCATTAATAATACAAAGTTCAATAACTTATTAAATATACTTAAATCAAGAAATGCAAAAAATGAAGAAGATGATAAAATAAATATTAAAAATGCATCAATAGTTTTAAAGCAATCCTTTGATGATTTAAAAATTGATATTGATAAATATGAAGCAGAAATTTCAGCAGAAGATTTTTTAAATAAATCAGAATTTATTACTAAGAGAGAAGATTTTAATAAAAGATTTTTAAAATTAATTATAGACTTACAAGGAATTAATGATGAGGTAATTGATTTTCCAGATTTAACAGATGATTTTAATAAAAAAGTAGTAGAAATAAGTAAAATTTCTGAAAAAATAAAAGCATCGATTTCAAAAATGTACAAAGTAAAACTTCATAACTATTTACTTCCTGTAGATATTAATGGAAAAAATATAGATGTAGTTGAAATTACAGTTGAACGATATGATAAAACAGCCACCAATCCAACACCTGATAAATGTTCATATAATATTTGGGTAAAAGATGGCTTAAAAATAGATATTAGTGGTGGACTATTTATTACCTCTCTTTTAGATAAAGAATTTGAAACAAAAGACGATACAAATGGTAATAAGTTCATCTATGAAAAGAATAATGGAGATTATGAATTTGGCTTTGGTTCAACCTTAAATATATCTTTACGAGGCGGTTCTTGGGTTAGACCTGGTTTAAGTATAGGAGCATTATTTACAACCAACCAAAAATTCCAATTATTAACAGGATTAGGTATCATTTTAGGAAAAGAAGAAAGAGTTGTACTACACGCTGGATTGTCTATGGGCAGAATTACGAAAATTTCAGGAGATTATAAAACAGACGGCAGTACATCTTATAATTTAGGTACTGTAGGTACTGTTCCAACTACTGATAAATTTTCTTTTGGTCATTTTTTTGGTATCACATACAATTTAGGAAAAGTAAAAAAGCAGGATGATAAACAGAAATAAGCTTTTAAACTATTCATTTTTTACCAAACCTACAAAAGCATCAATAAAATTCAAAACTTGTTGTTGAGTTGCATCGTCATTGAAATTGCCTTGATGATCCAATTTTCCTTTTATTCCTGAGATAAGCAAAGTAGTTCCAGCGGTAAATTTTGCCATTGCTGTTTGCATGATGAGTTGAAGTTCTTGGTGTGATTTTTGTCAGCTGGCAGAGGCTGTGATGAGTCCTGTAGGTTTATCGCTGAAAATGGTGGTAGCAATACACCATTCGATAGCATTTTTTTGTCCGCTTGGGATGCTGAAAATGTATTCTGGGGTACAAATAAGTATGCCATCTGCATTTTGAATGGCTTTTCGGAGTGCTATAATTGCTTCAGGAGGATGGTTTACTGAAAGTTCAGGGTCAAAATGAGGAAGCGTTTTTAAGTCGGTATAAATGCTGAGGTTGAAATTGTCTTTGGTCAAAAGGGCAATTTGTTCTACCAATTTTAAGTTGGCAGAATTAGAACTAGCACTACCAATTATGGCTAAAATATTTTTCTTTTTTGTCATAAATTTTTACTGTTAATTAGCCTTTTATTTGAAGCTGTTCCAAGTTTTTTCCAACTAAGGTTTTCTTTCCAACTGTTTTAAAACCCAATTTCAAATATAGTTTTTTAGCCGCTGGGTTGTCTTCATCTACTAATAAACCTAAGGTTTGCTGGTTTTTAGTTACATATTCATCAATTAAAAAGAGCAAGAGTTTAGAGCCGATGCCTTTTCCTTGTTGGTTAGGAGCGACTCCTAGTGAATCGATATAGAATTCTCCCGATTGGGTTTCGTCTTCTGGGTTGAAGTTGGGATTGAAATGTGTTTTTACGTATTCCATAATTGGTGCTCGCAGTTGCTGTAGTTTTGCTCCATCGTATAGGTTTACTGCAGCAATAATTTGGTTTTCTTCTTCGGCAAGCCAGCAATTTTGATAGGAATATTGATTGTTTTCTTGTGCAATGAAATGCAGCAAAAAAGCCTTGGCTTTAGTATAATTGGTTTCGTTAATAAATTTATAAAGAATGTCTTCCATAGCTAGTACTAACAATGGAGCAATAGCTGGAGCATCTTTTAAAGTTGCTTTTCTAATTATCATTTAGTTAGTTGTTGACTGTTTGGGTTTTGTTTTTTGTGTTCACAATCGAAATGTTCTTTTTAGATTCCATTTAAAGGTTTTACAAATTCCTCAACGTTCTCTGCAACTTTTACAACGTTCTATGTAACTTTTACAACGTTCTCTGCAACTTTTACAGCGTTCTCTGTAACTTTTACAATGGTCTCTGCAACTTTTACAGCGTTCTCTGTAACTTTTACAACGGTCTCTGCAACTTTTACAACGTTCTCTGCAACTTCTCAGTTGTCCTCTGCAACTTTACAGTTGTCATTATATTGTATAAGCTTTAATTTACTATTGATGCTTTAAGATTTATTTTTGAAAGCCTTTATTAATTCCTTGTTTCTTTTATCGGCTCTTGAGTTTTGTAAAGAGATGACTGCCCAAATTGCGGCAGGAATCCAACCAATAAGCGTTATTTGTAATACTAAACAGAGTATAGCAGTTAAGATTCTTCCTCTTAAGAAAAAAGAAACAAACGGAAAGAAAATGGCAATTAAGGTCATGGTTTATTTTTTATTATTATTGTTTTAGGTTTTTTGTGGGTACAAACGGGATGCTTGTGCTAGCTTGGAGGATACAAGTGGAGTGGATAGTTTATTATTTAACAATGTAAGTTTCCCATCCGTCATAGTCGCCCTCAAATTCTTTTGCTCTTTTTCTTAAATCTAAAGTGATTTTGCTAATTGATTCTGGGTCAACTTTATCATCTCTTGAAATATGCAATTTAAATGGTTTGTCAGGATCGTCAATTTTTTCTTTGAGTTCAATTTTAAAACCATTTTGGGTAATTTGTTTTTCGAATAAGGCTCTGTTTTTTTCATTCGAAAAATAGAGCCAGTGATCTACCTGTCTTGATTTTGTTAAATCATCGCCTCCATTTTGTAATTGTTCGATTACTTTTTGATTTGACATACTTTCTTGTATTTCTTCATTCGGGTACAGAAAATTTAGATAAGCATCCCAGTTTTTGTCAGGTTTTATATTTATGTAGTATTTATAATTGCTGAATTTGCTTTTGTAAAGAGCTGTTAGTTTAGACCTGATTTGAGTTGTGTCGTTGATGTAGTAATAATTTAATCTCTCGCATTGATACGTAAATGTTCCTGCCAATTCCATTTTTGTTAGTTTGGATATTGTTGTCTCAACTTCATCCGAAACTTTGTAAAGATTGTTGAATTCCTCTTTCTCAGGAAAACCTTCTTGAGTACAATTAGAAAAAGTAACACCTGTAATCAAGATATAGGGTAAGTCGGTTTTTGGAGCAACTTTTTTTAACTCCATATTCAAAGTTGTAGAGCCTGAGCCGTTTTCATAATTGGCTATATAAGCATCCCAGTTGCTATCATCTGTTTTTTGTATTTCCTGTGATTTGGTGTTGCAACTGATTAAAAAAAACAGGAATCCAAGAGCTAGAATATTCTTCATGTATTAATTGATTGTAAGGTTTTGAGTGATATTTTTTGGTGTTTATATTGTGTTATTTCGCACGAGCGTGACGCTCGCACCAGCCGGGTCAAAAAATACCGCAAAGTCGGGTGATTTTGCGGTATTTAGATTTTAGTTTATTCAAAATTTACGGGAAGCGTATACATAACATTTACAGGTTTGCCATCTTGAGTGCCGGGTATCCAGTTAGGCATTGATTTTACCAATCTTATGGCTTCGTTATCTAAAAGAGGATGAAGGCTTTTTATTACCTTGACATCTGTTATTTTTCCTGTTTTATCTACGACAAAGTTAACATAAACGTTTCCTTTAATATCTAGTTTTTTAGCTTCTAAAGGATATTTAAATGAATTTGCAAAATAATGGTTTAGTCTATTAGTACCTCCAGGGAATTGAGGCATATTGTCAATACAGGCATTTAAGCCATTTTTAGTGGTGTAAGATTCAGTGTGTTTATAAAATAAAGTAGTTTCAAAGGCTTTCTTTATTTCAAAATCACATTTATACATTGATAAAACCCTGTAGACTTCTATCTGTAAATCTTCATTATTCGTACTAAGTATTTCGATATTTTTTAGTTTACCGTCTAAGTCGATAATTGTTTTAAAAGTAAAAGTTATATCCTGATTTAAATTTTTTAATCTTGCAGGCAGATGAAAATGATTTTTTAAAAAGCAAAAAATCGATTTTCTGACTCTTTGCTCAATTTCTGCTGAAGGTTTTTTTAATTTTGTTATATCAGAACTGTATTCTGAAGTTTTTTTGTAATAATCCAGAGGTTGATATGTAACTGTATCAATAACTCCATTGATATCATAATACGACCATTTTCCCATTAATTTCCCATTAAAATAGGTGCCTGTGGAATAAATGACTCCTGGGTCATAGTAATGTTTTGCCAAACCGTGTGGGATTAAAGTTTCTAAGGATTTAAATTCGCTATAGTTTAATTCGGTGCCCTGCATATCAAAGTGAATCATCGCATAATAATTCTTGTGGGTAATAATTTCCTGAATCATAGCCGCCGAATCTTTAACGGTTATAGTAAAATCATTTTTTATATATTGTTTTATGGTATCCTGTGAATAGCCGTTTAAAAAACAGCCTGTAAATAAAATCGAAAGTAATAATTGTCTCATATTGATTGTGTGAGCATATCGCTCATTTCTAATTTAAGTGTTTAGTCCTCATTGCTAGTGCGAGTGTCACGCTCATACTTGTTTCAATTTTTTTTTTTAATTTTCTTTGTGTGCACAAGCGGGACGCTTGCGTGAGCTGGGAACTTTTAGGATTGCCATGTCAGTTCCACTTTTTTAATTTTCCATTTATTATTTATCTTCTCAATTATAATTAGGTATCCAATTCCACATTTTGGTTTACAAAGATAGTTTCCACACAGAATTCCAATTTGTTTTTTTGTATCAAATATTATTTTTGAAAGTGAAATTCCTCCGGAAAATTTAAAAGTCCCATCATCATTTAAAATATTTGAACCTTCAGGAAATTCAGATAAATATTTGAATCTAAATTTATTATTATTTTTAAAATCATCTACATCTATCTTATTTTCTATAGGATTGTTAGTTGTGTCAATTTGTAATTTTAATCTTTTAAAATATGATTTTATACTTTCAAACTCATATTTGGATGGTTTGTATATTTTTTCATTAACTCCAATTAGTAATTTGGTAGTGTCTTTTTTTCTTAGTTCTTCTAAATTATTATACTTGATGATTTCAATTTTATATTCTGTAGAATCTACGCCAATTTTATTTCCTTTTTGGTCGTAAATAATATCTGGAAAGGGAGGGAATGTTAGATAAATTCTAGGGTCTTCGTGAATTGAATCAACGATCTCAACAAATAAATTGTTTATGATTTCTTTCTCAATTTCTAAATTAGAATTTTTCTTTTTACAACTAAAGAGTGCTAAAGAAATTATTAATAAAAGTATTTTACTTAGTTTTTTCATAGTATTAATCTAAGTTTAACTTATTGTTGGTATGAGTATCACGTTCCTAACTATTTTAAGTTTTTATTTTCTTTGTGTGCACGAGCGAGACGCTCGCGACAACTGGGACAATTCAATTTTTCCATTCTTCTTTTAAAATGCTATAAAAGTAAGTTCCTTCACTATCTCCATCAGATTGAATATTATAATTTCTTAAAAAACCCTCTTTAATGGCTCCAATTTTTTCTATTGCCTTTTGTGATTTTAGTTTTTTTACATCTATTTTAAATTCTACTCTTCTTAAATTTAGAGTGTCAAAACAATAATCCAAGAGAAGTTTTTTGCAAATTGCATTTATTCCAGTTCCTTGAAACTTTTTACCAATCCAAGTCCATCCAATTTCTAATCTCTTATTTTGAAAACTAAAATTTCCAAACATTGTCAATCCTACAGGACTATTATCTTCTTTTCTAATAATTATTAGAGCATACAGTTCTTTTTCTTTTTTTGAATTTAGACAGAAGCTAAAATAATCATTTAAATCATTTCTGTTTTTTACTCGTGCTCCAAATTCACCTAATTCTTTGTTATAACTTATAAATTCTATTTTATCGATATCATCAATAGATAATGGACGCAATAAAATTGATTCATTTTCAAGAATCAATTCAGATGAGAAAAATTTGTCTAAGTCCATTTTTGTACTTGTATATATTTATTGAGCATTGGGATATTTTTAGTTGTGTTTGTTCTTTTAAAGAACCACACGAAAGGATTCGTGTGGTAGCGGAGGCTACAGACGTGTGTTGGTACTAGTTTTTTTCTGTTTTATTCCACCAAAATATCAAATAAATGAAAGGTGAGTGAATTAATAAATTAAGTATATAATTCAAATATGGTCTGTTCCATAATAAAGGAATCTTATAAGCAATCCAAGTAATTAGATATATAATTCCGATAATTATAATAATTGCCGCAATAGCTCCTAAAACATTTTTTAATTCTCTGTGAACAGAACCAGTAAAAGGCATAACTATTAAACCAATAATCAAAATAATAAGAAAATAATTAGACGTCAAAACCATCCAAAACAATGAACGAATGGGTTTTTTTAAAGTTGTATTTTCGTTTTTAATAACCGGACTTTTAGTTTCAGTTTTATCCGATTTTTTAAAAATATTGAGTTGGTTTAAGTCTAAATTCCGTAATCGGTCAGAATAGTGTGTTCTTTTATAAATCCGATTTTCTAATTCAGTCAGTTCGGTGAGTTTTAGAGAGTCAGTTTTATATATTTTTTTTAGATTATCAATTGATTCTAATTTTTCTATTTTATTACTCAGATGATAGTCGTAAGAAAAGTTAAAATAGTAATCACAAGTAGTTAGAACAAAAATAGAAATGATAAATATAGAAGTCCTTAAACCAAAATGTATTGATTTATTTTCAAAAAAATTAAATACTCTGTCTAATATTTTGTCCATTTTCTAAAATTAGTGCGAACGTTATTGAGTTAGTCGCTATAAAGTAGTGCTTATACACCCAAAATCAGTTAGATTGACGAAACTGTATCTCGGTTAGTATTTTTATCAAATATATTCATTTTTTCTTACAAACACTTCGGTTGTTTTTTTACTATCCTTTTTTTTACGAAAGTTTTTATGGAAATAAAATGGTGTTTTCTAGCCCCGATAGCAGCGGCATCCTCTTTTGTCTCGTTTCTTTAACGGGACAAAAGAGATAGAGCGAATAGCGGGTGAAAAGGACATGAAAGCATTGGGACGTAATTGCTTCTGAAAATAAATTAACTTAAAGGACTGTAATAAATTATAAATATTTATTTTTGCACACTCTTAAAATTAAAATTATTACTGGATATATTATGGTAAAAGATTTATTCGAAAGAATTCAGAACAATAAAGGGCCTCTAGGGAAGTGGGCTTCGCAAGCAGAAGGATATTTTGTATTCCCAAAATTAGAAGGAGATTTAGGACCAAGAATGAAATTTCAAGGAAAAGATGTTTTGAATTGGAGTTTGAATGACTATTTAGGTCTGGCTAATCATCCAGAGGTGCGTAAAGCAGATGCTGATGCGGCTTTAGAATTTGGTGCGGCAGCTCCAATGGGTGCTCGTATGATGAGTGGTCACACTAAATATCACGAACAATTAGAGCAAGAATTGGCTGCTTTTGTAATGAAAGAATCGGCTTATTTATTGAATTTTGGTTACCAAGGAATGGTGTCTATTATTGATGCTTTAGTAACTAGAAATGATGTAATTGTGTATGATGTTGATGGTCATGCTTGTATTATTGATGGGGTTCGTTTGCACAGTGGAAAGCGTTTTACGTACAAGCACAACGATATTGAAAGTATGGAGAAAAACTTGCAACGTGCTACTAAAATAGCTACTGAAACAGGTGGAGGAATTCTTTTTATTACAGAAGGTGTTTTTGGGATGCGCGGTCAACAAGGAAAGTTGAAAGAGATTGTTGCAATGAAAAAGAAATACAATTTCCGTCTTTTAGTTGATGATGCTCACGGTTTTGGTACTCTTGGTAAAACAGGTGCTGGAGCAGGTGAGGAGCAAGGTGTTCAAGATGAAATTGATGTTTACTTCTCTACTTTTGCAAAATCGATGGCTAACATTGGTGCTTTTGTAGCGGCTGATAAAGACATTATTGATTATTTAAAATACAACTTACGTTCTCAAATGTTTGCTAAGGCATTGCCAATGATTCAAACTATTGGTTCATTGAAACGTTTGCAATTGTTGCGTGATAATCCAAGTTTGAAAGATAAATTATGGGAAAATGTAAATGCTTTGCAAGGTGGTTTGAGAAGTAAAGGATTTAATATTGGTGATACCAATACTTGTGTAACACCCGTTTATCTAGAAGGAAGTGTTCCAGAAGCAATGGTTATGGTAAATGACTTAAGAGAAAACTACGGTATTTTCTTGTCTATCGTGATTTATCCAGTTATTCCAAAAGGAATGATTTTATTGCGTGTTATTCCTACTGCTCCGCATACATTAGACGATATTGCTGAAACATTGACTGCTTTTGAAGCGATTCGTGAGAAATTAGTAAACGGAACTTATAAAGAAATTGCGAGTAAAACTAAAGTAGATTTAGACGCTTAATATTATAAAGAAAGAATTCTCTTAAGTGGGAATTATATAAAAAAATCCATTCAGTATATGAATGGATTTTTTTTGCTTTAAGATATCTTTACATTATATAAACCTAAAACCTTATAATTATGAAAGCAGTATATATACTTAGTAATGTAGCTTTATTTGCCATTTTGGCTTCTTCTTGTATGAATAAACAAAAAAAGGATGTTGTTATTCCGCCTCTAGAAGTAGAAGCACCGATGGAAACTCCTCAAAAAGAATGTTACCAAGCTGTACTTGAAAAAGATACGATAACATTAACTGTTGATGTGAATGGTGTGAATGAATTTGAAGGAGAATTGGACTATTCTTATTATGAAAAAGATAAAAGTTTTGGTACTCTTTTAGGAAATGTAAAAGGAGATACCATTTTTGCCGATTATAAATTCCAATCAGAAGGAACAACTTCAATTCGTGAGTTGGCTTACTTGAAAAAAGATGCTAATACTTATGTTGAAGGTTATGGAGAAATGATAGAAACTAATGGTAAAATGTCTTTTAAAGATAAAAACAAAATTAAATTTGACGGAAATATTGTTCTTAAAAAAATAGACTGCAAGCTCTAAAATTTTCTAAGAAACTGGATATAATAAACCCCATTTTGTACTACAGAATGGGGTTTTGTTTTGAATGCTATTACAGGTCTTTTCTGAATGTTTTTCTACGGCAATGTACTTTTGGGTCAAAATGTTTCCAAAGGTTGTGAATGGCTACGTTATCAGCTAATTCAGGAGTTCTAAAACAGTTTTCGATTCCTTTTTCTTTGAAGGTTTCGTAGTATTCGTTAAAGATAATAGCAGTTACTGCTTTGTTTTGGTATTCAGGATGCACTCCAATTAAATAGAAAAGCATGTCTTTGCTTTGCTTTTTTGCTTTAAGCAAATGAAATAATCCAAAAGGGAACAATCTTCCTTTGGCTTTTTGTAAAGCTCTAGAAAAGGATGGCATCACAATACTGAAAGCCACAATATTGTCGTCCTTGTCTTTTACAAATTTGATGTATTCTGGATTGATAAAACTAATGTATTTTTTCTTGAAATATTCTTTTTGTACGTCAGAAATCGCAACAAATGAAGATAAATTGGAGTACGATGTATTGAATAAATCAAACATTTTATCTACATAAGGCATGACTTCTTTAGTAGATTTAAAGTTGATAGGTTCTAATTGGTATCTTCTCTTTACTAATTCATTTGCTTTCTGGAAAAATTCTGGTTTTACGTTCGAAAAAGGAAATTTACTTTCAATATATTCTTTTTCTACTGCGTAACCCAGTTGTTCAAAATGAGTGGCGTAATACGGATGATTGTACCAAGTAATCATAGTGCCTAATTGGTCAAAACCTTCAGTTAATACTCCAACCTTGTCTAGATTTGAAAATCCCATTGGGCCTTCAACGTATTCCAGATTGTTTTTTCGACCTAATTCGTATACTTTTTCCAGTAAAGCTTCGGTTACATTGATGTCGTTAATCACGTCAAACCAACCAAAGCGGACTTTCTTTTTCTGCTGTCCGTTGACTTCTGCCCAGTTGATAATGGCTGTAATGCGACCTGCAATTTTGTCGTCTTTGTAGGCGATATAAAAATAAGCTTCTGCATTTTCAAAAGCTGGATTTTTAGTTTTATCAAAAGTTTCTAATTCGTCTGTAATTAAGGGTGGTACCCAAAATTCGTTGTCTTTGTATAAGGAAAAAGGAAATTTAATGTATTCAATTAGTTCTTTTTTTGTTTTAGCTTCTTTTATTGTAATCATTGTCTGTTTTTCTTTATTCAATTGCGTCTTTTCGTTTTTGATCTCTTTTTGCTGCTTTTCGTACCGATTTAGGTTGTGAAGGAGCATCGTCCAGATTGATTCGGACTTCTTTATAATTTGTGTCGTATCGCCAAGAAAAACCAACTCCTCCGCAGAAAACTGTTGGTGTATCTTTTAAATTATGACTTATGGATGCGTCTATTTGCATGTTTTTGTTGAGTAAAAAAGCAGCTCCTCCACGCATAATGGCATCGCTATAAAAATCGCTTTTAAATCCTTGGTTTTCGATAAATCCAGACCATTTTCGGCTAATACCTTTGGTCAAAGTTAAGATGTAACCATAACTTGGATAATCGGTGGCAATGTAATCGGCAATGATGTTGGTTACAAAAACCCAAGAACCATCGCCTAAATGATTTTGTGTAACTAACATGACTTTTGGCGAAATTATAGCATCAGGAGAAAAAGCATATGGATTGTTTTTCATTGTAAAATTAGCACCAGCATATACGGAAACAGCAGGAATTAATTGGTGCCAATTGAATGCACGATTGGCTTTCCAACTGTAGATGTTTATTTTTTTTTCGTAATTTTTGTATGGATCGTAGATGAGGTATTTTGCACCTAAAACAGTTTGCTTTAAAGCTGATTTATTGTATTGGTCAAAAGCGTTTACAAAATCTTCGTTTTGGTATTGAATATTAGCAATTACTTCTAGTTTTTCCATTAGGAAACCATAACGCAAATCAAGATCTAAACCATATCCGTTAGCGTCATAACCTAATAAACGATGATTTTCATGGATGCCATAAATACCTGTTTCTACTTGAATCACGGATTTTCCAACAGCATAGGCTGACATGGACTCTCCAGGTCTGTTGGAATTGATTTCATCGGTATGCTGTCCGAAAGTGAAATTGGCTAAAAGACTTATAGCTAAGACTAATAAAATTTTAAATTGAGACATGTTATTTTAGATTTTAAAAAGTGATAAGCTTTCCAAATGTACTATATTTTATTATTTATTTAAGAACGATATTCTAATTTTGAGCGTAGTATTTGTTAATTTTGCTAAAAAAATATTTGATTATGCAAGTTGCGTCTTTTTCAGGATTTATAAAAACATTGGTTTATATTATAGCTTTCTATTATATTTTTAAGTTTTTGGCAAAATTATTTTTGCCTTTATTAGTTAAAAAAGTAGTAGAGAAGGCTGGTGAAAACATGCAAAAACAACAACAGCGTTACAATCAGGATTCTTGGCAAAATACTCAAAATGAGGAAACCATTATTTATAATACCGAAAATGTAAAAAAACCTCGAGAAACCAAAAAGGTAGGAGATTATGTGGATTACGAAGAAATAGATTAAATTTGCGCCAATAGTAATCCATATATTAATAAAATTCTCGAAAATTGAAAATAATAAATAAGTTATATCCGCACGCTATTGCCATTTTTGGTTTTATTTTAGTTTCACTCATTTATTTTTATCCTGTACTCCAGGGAAAACAAATTTTCCAATCGGATATTGCTCAATATACTGGTATGGCTAAGGAGCAAAACGATTTCCGAGCTTCGGATCATGTAGAGCCTTATTGGACCAACTCTGCTTTTGGAGGAATGCCAACTTATCAATTAGGAGCAAAATATCCTTATGATTTTATAGGTGCAGTAGATGATGTTTTGCGTTTTTTACCACGTCCAGCTGATTATTTATTTCTGTACTTCTTAGGTTTTTACGGTTTGCTTTTGGTTTTAAAAACCGATCCCTTAAAGGCATTTTTCGGAGCACTTGCTTTTGGTTTTTCTACTTATTTAATTATCATTTTAGGAGTGGGGCACAATGCTAAGGCACATGCTATTGCTTATATGCCATTAGTAATTGCAGGTTTTATATTGGTTTACAGGAAAAAATATGTTGTAGGTGGTTTGTTGACCATGATGGCAACGGCATTAGAAATTAATGCCAATCACTTTCAAATGACTTATTATTTGCTGATTTTCTTGTTGATTCTTTCTGCTTATTTTGCTTTTAATTTTATAAAAGAAAAAGAATATAAATCACTTTTAACATCAATTGGTGTTTTGCTTGTTGCAGGAATTTTAGCTATTGGAGCCAATGCCACTAATTTAATGGCTACAGCCGAATATGCTGATTTTAGTACTCGTGGAAAAAGCGAATTGACTTTTAATCCAGATGGTTCTAAGAGTACGAATACGAGTGCCATGACCCGTGATTACATAACGGAATACAGTTATGGTATTGCCGAAAGTTTCAATTTGATTGCACCAAGACTTTTTGGAGGTTCTAATCATGAAACTTTAGGGACGGATAGTAGCATGTATGATTTTATGATTAGCCAAGGTGTTCCTGCGGGACAAGCAGCTGATTTTGTTACTGGAATGCCAACCTATTGGGGAGATCAACCTATTGTGGCTGCTCCAGCTTATATAGGCGTTGTAGTTTTCTTTTTGGGAATTTTAGCTTTAATTATAGATGAAAGAAGGATAAAATATGTTTTTGCAGCGGGAGCAGTGGTGGCTTTATTGCTTTCTTGGGGGAAAAACTTCCCTGTTTTAACTGATTTCTTTATCGATTATGTACCCATGTACAATAAGTTTAGGGCGGTTTCTTCGATTCAAGTGATTCTCGAATTGTGCTTTCCTGTTCTGGCAATTATGGGATTACAATCCTTTTTTAAAGCGGATAAAGCCAAACAATGGGAAGGATTATGGCAATCGGCAGCTATTGGTTTAGGAACAATTGTTATATTGTTTTTATGCAAAAGTATGTTTAGCTTCTCTGGAGCGAGTGACAGTTATTTTACCGAAAGTTATGGTCCTAGTTTTGTGGATGCGCTTAAAAATGATAGAAAAACCCTGTATAGTGCCGATTTATTGCGTTCGGCTTTCTTTCTTGTTTTAACAGCAGGAGTTTTATGGATGCTGATTAAAAATAGAATGAGTCAAAATATAGCGATTATTTTAGTTGGTTTATTTATGGTTTCCGATTTGTTTTTAGTAGATAAAAAATATGTTTCGGCTAAAGATTTTGTGAGTGGGAGAGAAATTGCAGTGCCTTTTCAAGAAACACCTTCAGATGCTCAAATTTTGAAAGATACTACACATTACCGTGTATTTGAAGTAAATGGAAATTTTTCGAGTGCAAGAACTTCTTATTTTCATAAATCGATTGGAGGTTATCATGCAGCAAAACCTCGTAGAATGCAACAATTATTTGATTACCAAATTGCTAAAAACAATATGGAAATCTTAGATATGTTAAACGTGAAATATATTATCCAAACCGATAAAGAAGGAAAAGAATTTCCAACAGTGAACCCAAATGCTAATGGAAATGCATGGTTTGTGCATAATCTTAAATTAGTGAATAAGGCGAATGATGAAATGAAATTTCTTGATAAAGTGGATACTAAAAATGTAGCAATTTTTAATATTAACCTCTACGGAAATTTATTTAAGAATGCCAGATTAAAAAGAAATTTGGATACCTCAGGAAAAATTAATTTGAGAGTATATAAACCTAATTACATCAAATATTTTTCAGAAAGTGAAAATGAAGGTCTAGCTGTTTTTTCTGAAATTTATTACCCTAATGGATGGAATGCTTATATTGATGGCGTAAAAACAGATCATTTTCCTGTAGATTATGTTTTAAGAGCCATGATGATTCCAAAAGGAGTGCATACCATAGAATTTAAATTTGAGCCAGAAGTGATTAAAACAGGAAGTACCATCACAATTATTAGTGGTATAGGAATGCTGTTGTTGTTAATTGGTGGAGTTTATTATGAACGAAAAATGAAATCGACTTTAAATATTTAATGTTATACTAAGAATAGTAAAGTTGTCTTTTTTAGTTTTTAATCAAATCAAACCATAAAATTGGAACCAAAAAAAATCCTTATCATAACGTATTATTGGCCGCCAGCTGGAGGTCCAGGAGTACAACGTTGGTTAAAATTTGTGAAATATTTACCTGATTTTGGAATCCAACCAATAGTTTATATTCCTGAAAATCCAACGTATCCTATTGTTGATGAAAACTTAGTCAATGAAGTTTCGGATAAGGCAATTATTCTAAAACAACGAATATTTGAACCCTATCAATTGGCTTCTTTTTTATCGAAAAATAAAACTAAGAAAATGAATTCGGGGATTATTCCCAACCAAAAGAAACAATCCTTTTTAGATAAAGTTTTTCTTTGGATTCGAGGTAATTTGTTTATTCCTGATGCGCGTTTTTTTTGGGTGAAACCTTCTGTTGCTTATTTAGAGAAATACATTCTAGAAAATAGTATTGATACCATTGTTACTTCTGGGCCACCGCATAGTTTGCATTTGATTGGATTGGAATTAAAGAATAAATTAGACTTAAAATGGTTTGCCGATTTTCGCGATCCATGGACAACTATTGGTTATCATAAATCATTGCGACTTTCTAGTTTTGCAGCTCAAAAGCATAAAAAATTAGAATCACAAGTTTTAAATACTGCCGATACGATTATCGTTACCAGTAAAACTACAAAAACAGAATTTGAAGCATTAACCACAAAACCTATTGCTGTTATTACCAATGGTTTTGATGTAGAAAAAGTGGAACAACAAACATTGGATTCTAAGTTTTCTTTAGCGCATATTGGTTCTTTCCTTTCGGCTAGAAACCCTAAATTATTATGGGAATCTTTAGTAGAATTGATTGCTGAAATTCCTGATTTTAAATCGCATTTAGAACTTAAATTAATTGGTGCAGTGAGCCAAGAAGTTTTAGATTCGATTGCAAATTTTGGTTTAGATGCTTATTTGAATATTTTGGGATATATTTCTCATCAAGAAGCTATTGCACATCAAAGAAAATCACAAGTCTTGTTGCTTATCGAAATTGATTCAGAAGAAACAAAGAGCATTATTCCTGGTAAATTGTTTGAATATATGGTTTCCAATCGTCCGATTATTGGTATCGGTCCAAAGGGTTCTGATTTTGCCGAAATTATAACTAATACGAATACAGGCGTGTTTTTTGATTATTCTGAAAAAGTAAAACTTAAAAAGCTAATTTTGGACTTTTATAATCAATACTTAGAAGGAAAATTGCAATCTCATGGTATTGGTTTACAAAAATATTCAAGAAAAAATTTGACACATGAGTTTGTTACTTTACTTCGTAAATCCTAAATAATATGGGACTTGTATTAAATCAGTCATTAAAAAACACGATACTTACTTACATCGGTTTTGGGATAGGAGCTATAAATACTATTTATTTATATCCCTTTTTTTTAGGAGCAACTTACTATGCTTTAAATAATTATATTTTGTCGGCTGCGGCTATCATCATGCCTTTGTTGGCTTTTGGAATGCAAAATACATTAGTTAAATTCTTTTCTCAATGTAAAAACGATAAAGAAGAATCGGAGTTTTTGTCTTTTGCAGTTTTATTCCCTTTGATATTATCGATTCCTTTGCTGTTGATTTGTTTGTTTTTTTACGAAGATATAGCTGCTTATTTGTCAAAAGTAAATCCTATTGTAAAAGAATTTTTATGGCTGATTCCGTTCATAGGAATTTGCATGGCTTATTTCGAAATATTTTATGCTTGGGCTAGAGTGCAAATGCATTCCGTTTTTGGAAATTTCATTAAGGAAGTAGGCTTGCGATTGTTTTCGTTAATAGCATTGATTGGAGTGTATTACAAATGGATTAGTCCTATTGAATTTATCTACGTAACAGCAGTAATTTACCTTTTGGCATTTTTAGCTACCATGTTTTATGCTTTTTATCTTAAGAAACCCAATTTTCAATTGTCCATTCCGCATAATGTAAAAGAGATTAGCGTATATACTTTTTTTATTATTTTATCTGGTGGAGTTGCTACATTATTGCTAGATATTGACAAATTGATGTTGAATCAATATATTAAAATCGAAAATATCGCTTACTACTCAGTTGCTACTTATATTGCTTTAGTAATATCAGTTCCTAGTAGAGCCATGCACCAAATTGTTTATCCCATAACAGCAAAATTAATGCATGAGGAGAAACACGATGAACTTAATGATTTGTATAAAAAGACTTCAATCAACTTGCAGGTTGTAGGTGGTTATGTAATGTTGTGCATTTTCGTAAACATTAGCCAACTTTATGAAATGATTCCTAAAGAATATAGCGGTGGAATGTTTGTTGTTTTTATGATTGGTTTATCAAAGTACTTCGATTTAATTTTAGGAAATAATAATGCGATCATATTTAATACAAAATACTATCGAGCGGTATTGTTTTTAGGAGTTATTTTGGTTTTTTTAACTGTGGGTTTAAATATGATATTTATTCCACTATATGGTATTTTAGGTTCAGCATTTGCTACTTTGCTATCCATAACTTTGTATAGTTTAGCCAAATTAATGTTTGTTGTAAAACGCTTGCATTTGTATCCTTTTACTAATCAAACGCTATATTCTATTGGACTTACTGTTATTTTGTTCCTATGTTTTTACTTCTGGCAATTATTTCCTTCCTATCCTATTATAGGAATCGGTTTAAAGTCCATTTTGGTCAGTATTGTTTATTTGTATTTGAATTATAAGTTTGTTATTTCTATTCAAATTAATCAAGTTATCGATGGTTTGTTAAAACGATTTAAATTAATGAGATAACTCGTGGTTTTGTGTGTCCGATTTTAAAAGTGTTAATCATTAAAAGTGGGTATTGTAAATATTAATCAATGTTGATAATTTTATAGCGGATTTTATCGTTATAATAGAATCATTTACATACCCCAAATTATGAAAATCGAAAATCTTATTAAAAACGAGAACTCAAAGAAGTTATCAACTGTTTTAGCTCAAAAAGTTAAGAAAGGTTTTGTTATTGAAGAAGTAAATAACAAATTACCTTTTGTAGTCTTGTCTAAAAAACCTGCTAAAGTAAATCACCGTCTGAATTTTTGGATGTCCTGTGCAACTTTTGGTTTGTGGTCTATTCCGTGGATGTATCAGTGCTTAGAGACTAAAAAAGAAAAAAAATTATAATAGCTGTTGATGAAGACGGAAATACGTTTGAAGAAAAATGTTATAATTAGGAAGTAAAAATAGAAAACTCCGTCTTGTTATTGTAACGATACGGAGTTTTTGTTTTATAACTTTTCTTTTAGATACTTAGCAGTAATAGATTTTTTGTTTTTTATAATTTCTTCGGGAGTTCCCACAGCTAATAATTGTCCTCCGTTTTCTCCTCCTTCAGGTCCTAAATCAATAATCCAGTCGGCACATTTTATCAAATCGAGATTGTGTTCTATGACTAACAAAGAATGTCCTTTTTCAAGTAAGGCATCAAATGAGGCTAATAATTTTTTAATATCATGAAAATGCAATCCTGTAGTGGGTTCGTCAAATACAAATAAGGCTTTTTCTTTAGTTGCTCCTTTTACAAGAAACGAAGCCAGTTTGATACGTTGTGCTTCACCACCGGAAAGTGTTGAAGAAGATTGTCCTAATTGAACGTAGCCTAAACCAACATCCTGTAGCGGTTTTAATTTTTGAGTAATCTTAGTTTGCTTATTGGTTTCAAAAAAGTGTACGGCATCATCAATGGTCATCGTTAGAATATCATTGATGTTCTTACCTTCAAAAGCTACTTCCAGTACTTCTTTTTTAAAGCGTTTGCCATTGCAAGTTTCACAAGGCAATTGTACATCGGCCATAAAAACCATTTCTACATTAATAGTTCCTTCTCCACTACAAGTTTCACAGCGACCACCATCTACATTAAATGAAAAATGCTTGGGTAGATAACCTCTTATTTTAGATAATTTTTCTTTGGCAAATAAATCTCTGATGTCATCGTACGCTTTAATGTAAGTTACCGGATTAGAACGCGAACTTCTTCCTATTGGATTTTGATCTACATATTCAATGTGTTTTATTTGCGAAAAAGAACCTGATATTTCGCTAAACTGACCTGCTTTTTCTCCTGCATTATCCAGTTTCTTTTGCATGGCAGGAAACAAAATCTTCTTGATTAGCGTACTTTTTCCACTTCCTGAAACTCCTGTAATTACAGTTAATACATCTAAAGGAAAAATAACATCAATATTTTGAAGATTGTTTTCTCTAGCACCTTTTATTTCGATAAAGTTTTTAAAAGGACGACGTTTTTTAGGAACAGCAATTTCTAAATCGCCATTCAAGTATTTTGCTGTTAGTGATGTAGATTGTAGTATTTCTTCAAAATTACCTTGAGCCACTAATTCTCCTCCAAAAGTTCCTGCTTCTGGACCAATATCAATAATCATATCGGCAGCTTTCATGATGTCTTCGTCATGTTCCACTACAATAACCGTATTTCCTAAATCACGCAAAGACAACAGTACTTTTATCAAGCGTTCGCTATCTTTTGGGTGCAAGCCAATACTTGGTTCATCCAAAATATACATAGAACCTACCAAACTACTTCCCAAAGAAGTGGCTAAATTGATACGCTGCGATTCTCCACCAGAAAGTGTAGCCGAATTTCGATTTAAAGTCAAATAATCCAAACCAACTTCCGTTAAAAATGACAATCGGTTATTGATTTCGACTAATAATCTTTTGGCAATTTGTTTTTCGTATTCATCTAGATTGATGTTTTTAAAGAAGTCAACTAAATGTCTAATTGGTAAATCAACTAAGTCTGAAACGGTTTTGTCGTTTATTTTTACATAAGAAGCTTCAAGGCGTAAACGCTTTCCTTTGCAGGTTTGGCATTTGGTTTTTCCTCTGTAACGCGACAACATTACACGGTTTTGTATTTTATAATTTTTCTCTTCTAGCTCTTTGAAAAAATCATTCAATCCTTGAAAATAAGAGTTTCCAGTCCAAATTAACTCTTTTTGTTCTTCGGTTAATTGGAAGAAAGGTTTGTGAATGGGAAAATCGAATTTATAAGCATTATTGACTAATTCATCTCTAAACCAACTCATGCTTTCGCCGCGCCAAGGAAAAATAGCATTTTCAAAAACAGATAAACTGGTATTTGGAATAACCAATTCGGCATCAATTCCTATGATGTTTCCATAACCTTCACAGCTTGGACAAGCGCCATAAGGATTGTTGAAACTAAACAAATGCAAATTGGGTTCTAAGAAAGTAATTCCGTCCAACTCAAAATTATTCGAATAATCAAAACGTTTGTCTGAGTTTAGTTCTTGCAAATAACAAATCCCTTTTCCTTCGTAAAATGCGGTTTGTACGGCATCGGCAAGACGGTTATAGAATTCCTCTTCTTCTTTGACTACAATTCGATCTATAATTAAAGTAATGTCTTTTTTCTCTAATGAATGTTGGTCTATTTCGTCCAAACGGATTGTTTCATTATTGACTAATATTCTAGAAAAACCTTGCTGAAGCAATACTTTTAATTTGTCTTCTAATTTTCGTCCTTCTTCCAGATGAATAGGAGCAAGAAGCAACCATTTACTATTGAGTTCAAGATTTTTTACATCTGAAATCACATCCGAAACTGTATTTTTTTTGACTTCACGACCCGAAATAGGAGAAAAAGTTCTTCCTATTCGAGCATACAATAATTTCATGTAGTCGTAAATCTCTGTAGAAGTTCCTACGGTAGAACGAGCATTCGTCGTGTTTACTTTTTGTTCAATAGCAATAGCAGGCGCAATTCCCTTGATGTATTCTACTTTGGGTTTGTCTAACCTTCCTAGAAACTGTCTCGCATAAGAAGATAAACTTTCTACGTAACGGCGTTGTCCTTCGGCATACAAAGTGTCAAAAGCTAAACTGGATTTACCAGAGCCCGAAAGTCCCGTGATTACTACTAATTTATTGCGAGGAATTACAACATCGAGGTTCTTTAAATTGTGGACTTGAGCCCCTTTTATTATTATATTTTTTTTTGGATCTATTTTTGAAAAGTCAACTTGCATAAAAAATATTGGATTTATACAAAAGTAATCATTTTCAAAGAGAGAAGTAGTGATGAACAACTCACAAATTTTATAATAATTAGATTTTTTGATGAGATAAAATTGTAATTTAGAAATGTATAGTTAATAGGGATAGATTTTTAATTAGCTAAATAGTTTTAAATTTACAGCAACCAAACCAAAAGTTACTCCATTGAAAACAAAACTAACCCCACTTTTTTTTATTCTTTTTATATCTGTTTTTTCACAAGAATTGCCGCCAATCGTGAAATATGCACCGAGTTTATATGGTGCAGGGAATCAAAACTGGATGATTACTCAAGATCAAAATCAGTTTGTATACTTTGCCAATAATGAAGGACTTTTAGAATTTAATGGTTCTAATTGGCAGTTGTATCCTTCGCCAAATGAAACAATTATTCGTTCGGTAAAAGTGATTGGAGATAAAATTTTTACAGGAAATTACATGGAGTTTGGTTATTGGAAACGAAAATCAGATGGTTTATTACAATACTACTCACTTAGCCAATCTATAAAGAAGAATATTCTTGATGATGAGCAATTTTGGAACATTTTAAGTTTTGATCAATGGGTGATTTTTCAGTCATTGGATCGAATTTATATTTATGATTCTAAAACTAAAAAAATCAATATTATTAGTCCAAAGTCTAAAATAATAAAGGCATTCCGTACCACAAATGCTATTTATTATCAGACAAATAATGAAGGTTTGTTTGAAATTGAAGCAGGGAAAAGTCGATTGATTTCTAATGATTTTCTATTGAAAAATAATAGGATTGTAAATGTCTTTTCTGTTGATGATGGATTGTTACTTTTAACAGAAACTAAGGGGTTTTATAGATTAGCAGGAAATCAATTGACTAAATTTTCAACTGATACCGATTCTGATTTAGAATCAAGTAGTGTTTATAGTTGTGAATTATTATCGAATGGTGGTTTTGCATTAGGAACCGTTTCGAATGGAATTTTTATTTTATCAAAAGAAGGAAAAAAAGAGTATCACATTTCTCAAAGTAAAGGTTTGAGTAATAATACGGCTCTATCCTTATTTGAAGATTCCGAGAGAAATTTGTGGGTTGGATTAGATAATGGAATCAATTGTATCAATTTACAATCTCCTATTAAAAGTTTTACCGATGAATCAGGAGTATTGGGAACTGTTTATTGTTCTAAACTGTTTCATGGCGATTTGTATGTAGGAACGAATCAAGGATTGTTTTATAAAAAGTACCAAAGCAAAGAAGAATTTAAGTTTGTTAGTGGCACAAAAGGACAAGTTTGGACACTCTATGAATATGATGGAACTTTGTTTTGTGGACATGACCGTGGCAGTTTTGTAGTAAATGGCGGGACTATTCAATCTATTTTTTCTAAATCAGGAACATGGAAGTTTCAAGCAATTCCGGGTCAAAAGAATCTTTTATTACAAGGGAATTATTATGGAGTTTCCGTTTTAGAAAAAAGAGATAATCAATGGCGTTTTAGAAATAAATTAAATGGATTTGATTATTCTACAAAGTATTTTGAAATCAGTAATGCCTCTGAAATTTACGTAAGTCACGAATACAAAGGTGTTTTTAGATTAGAAACTGATTCTAAATTGCTGCAAGTAAAGCGATTTACAGCCTATAAAAATCCAACAAAAGGCAAGAATGCGAGTTTGGTAAAATTCAATAATGCTATTTATTATGCCAATAATGAAGGTGTATTTAAATTAGACGCTTCGACTAAAAAATTTCATAAAGACACTTTATTAAGTTCTGTTTATGAAAAAGATGAATATACTTCGGGAAAAATGATTGTAGATGACTCTAATAAACTATGGTTGTTTTCTAAAAATTATATTAGTTATTATTCGGCTACAAAGTTAAGTAACCAACTTAAACAGAATAGTATTCCTATTCCAGCTTCCTTGACCAATTCGATGTTGGGTTATGAAAATATTTCTCAGCTTTCTAGTTCCGTTTATTTATTTGGAACCAATGATGGTTATTATACCATGAATATAAATGATTTGGTTTTCAAAAACTATAAAGTGGAGATAACTAGCATTACAACTAACGAACTCAATTATCCTATACATTATAACAATTTAACGGCCGTTGGCGAATTAAAACATGATGAAAATAATATCAATTTTAACTATACAGTTTCGGAATATAACAAATATTTAAATCCAGAATATCAATATATTTTAGAAGGTTTTCAGGAGGATTGGAGCGATTGGAGTACCAAATCGAATGTGAATTTTAAAAATTTACCTTCTGGAAATTATATTTTTAAAGTGAAATCTAAATTTGCTAATTCGACTCTAGAAAATATAGAGGTGTATTCATTTATAATATTGAAACCTTGGTATGGAACGAATTTAGCAGTTCTTATCTATTTTATTTTACTTCTAATTTTGGTTAGAATAATTCATAAAAAATATAATAAATACTATCAAAGAAAAGAAGAGAAGCTTATTGAGGAGAATAATTTGTTATTAGAAATTAAAGAACTAGAAAATGAACAGCAATTAATGCGACTCAAAAACGAACAGCTTTCTCATGATGTAGATTCTATCAATAAGGAATTGGCAACTTCAACGATGAGTTTAAACAGTAAGAATGAATTGCTAGCTTTTATACAAGAAGATTTAAAGAAAACCGAAGAAAGTGGTAATCGAAGTATAAAATCGGTGATTTCAACTATTAATAAAAATATTTCCAAGAGTGATTCTTGGAGTATTTTTCAAGAAGCATTTGATAAAACAGATAAAGATTTCTTGAAACGAGTAAAACAGCTTCACCCCACTTTAACATCAAATGATTTACGTTTATGTGCATATCTGAGATTGAATTTATCGTCTAAAGAAATTGCTCCATTATTAAACATATCTGTTCGAAGTGTAGAGATAAAAAGATACCGTTTGCGTAAAAAAATGGATTTATCGCATGAACAAGGCCTTGTTGAATACATTTTAACTGTATAGTTAGCCTTTACAAACACAATAAAAACTATACAACACCACAACATTGATGAAATTTTGTGGTTTTTTTATGCTTTTTAACTAAAAATTAAGGAATACATATTACTTGTTATTTCTTGCTTTTGTTGAATAATTGATAATTAAATGTGTTTTTATTTTTGTTGTATGTTTTTTGTAGGGGTTATTTTTAACTAATTATCTTTTTTTGTGTATAATTTTATAATTCACAATAAAAAAACCAAAACCATATGAAATCAAATTATCTATTAATTGTTTTTCTAATGCTTTCTACATTGAGTTTTTCTCAAAGTTTTGACATTGGAGGAACTGTAAAAGAAAAAAACTCTGGTTTACCTATACCAGGAGTTAACATTCAAGTTATAAATAGTACTAAAAGTGCGGCTACTGATTTTGATGGAAAATTTACTTTAAAAGGAATTTCGTCAGGTTCAGTTGTTGTTTTTACTTTTATTGGTTACAAAACATTGGAATATAAAGTAACTACTACTGATACTAATTTGAGTATTACTTTATTAGAAGATTCAAAAGTTTTAGATGAAGTTGTAGTAATAGGATACGGAAGTCAAAAAAAGAAAGAAGTTACTGGAGCAGTTTCTACTGTAGATAGTAAAACCTTAGAAATATTGAAACCTGTAAAAATAGAACAAGCTTTACAAGGAACAGTATCAGGTGTAAATGTTACTTCACAATCGGGTTCGCCAGGAGCATCCTTAGATATACGAATTAGAGGTATTGCAACTAATGGAGATGCTAAGCCACTTACTATAATAGATGGATATATTGGAGAGTTGGGACTATTGAATCCTAATGATGTTGAAACTATAACTGTTTTAAAAGATGCGCAAGCTGCCATTTATGGTTCTGCTGCTGCAAATGGAGTAATCTTAGTAACCACTAAAATGGGTAAAAAGAATTCTAAAGGAAAAATAGCCTATAATACGTATACTGGTTTCCAAGAAACTTCACGCACTTTACCAACATTAAATGCTACGGAATATGCTTTATTGCTTAATGAAAGTTATGCTAATAGCGGAAATCCAATTCCGTATACAAATGTTAGCGGACTAGGTAAAGGAACTAATTGGCAAGATAAAACGCTAAGTAAAAGCGTACCTATCATTAGTCATGATTTAACTTTTTCAGGAGGATCTGACAAGATTACCTATTCAGTAAGTGGTTCGCACTTAGATCAAGAAGGAATTGTAGGGAAATCAAAATCTGGATTTTTAAGAAATACAGCAAGAGTTGCCTTAGGCGCAGATGTTACTGACAAACTAAAGTTAAAAACAAATATAATTTACACTTATTTTGATAGAAAAACTTTGCCTGAGAATGGTAATGCGTCGGTACTATTAAATGCGGTTAACGCGCCATCTAATCTTACTCCTTATGATTCAGACGGTAATTTTACAGTGTTTCCAGGAGGCTCTTTAGGGAATGAAATGATTAATCCTTTGGCTCAAATTGCTAATACTTATAATGATTATAACTTTAAGCAAATAAGCGGAAATTTTGGGTTGGATTATAAGTTTACTCCTACCTTTGTATTAAGCAGTACCATTGGATTTAAGACTGCAAATAGCGAGTCTAGAAGCTTTTCTCCAATACTAGATTACGGCAGTGGTAAAGTGTTTAATAACACACGTAGTTCCGTTTCTCAAAATGCTATAAACGACAATAACTATTCTTTCGATTTATTTGCTACTTACACTAAAACCATAGCTGAAAACCATAAACTAGTAGGTGTACTTGGTAATACTATTTATAAAGAATATGGCAATGGTTTATATGCTACTGGTTATGATGTGCCTTATAATTCATGGGATTATGCCGATATTCAGTTGGCTAAAGGAGCTCCTGCTGTAGGAACAGTACCTGTAAACTCTTATATATACGACGAAAGAAGGTTGTCTTATTTTGGAAGATTACAATACGATTATAAAGGAAAATATCTTTTGTCAGCAATGTTACGACGTGATGCTTCAACTAAATTTGGTCCGGGAAATAAAGTAGGTTATTTTCCTTCTGTAACGGCTGGTTGGGTAGTCTCTGATGAAGGATTTTTTAGTGAATCATCAATTATAAATTTCTTAAAATTAAGAGGAAGTTATGGTATAGTAGGAAATGACGCCATTGAAAAAAATGGTTACATTTCTCAGCTTACAGGTGAAGCTACTTATGTTTTTGATGGTACTTTAGTAAATGGTCGCGCTAGTGGTCAAATTCCGAATCCAAATCTTAAATGGGAAGATGCTAAGAAATTTGATGTAGGAGTAGATATGAATTTATTTAATAACAAAATAAATATAGTTGTTGATTATTTTATTGATACTAGATCTGATTTATTAGTTAAAAAAATACCCGTTTCAGGAATTTCAGGAGGACAAGCTCCTGGAGCTTCAAATCCAACTATTAATGCAGGTACAGTTAGAAACGAAGGAATCGAATTTGCGGTAAATTATAGTAATAAGTTTTCGGATGATTTTAATATGAGTTTAGGATACAATGTGACAGTTCTTAAAAACAACGTAACTTATATGGGCACTCCGTTTATTGAAGGAGGATCTTTCGGCATTGGTCAACAGGCTCCATCAAGAATGCAAGTAGGTCATTCCATAGGGTATTTTTATGGATTGAAAACAAATGGTGTTTTTCAAAATCAACAAGAAGTTAATGAAGCCCCATCTCAAGTGGAGCTTGGAGTAGCAGCATCTCCAGGAGATATTAGGTATGTGGATGTCAATGGTGATGGGAAAATTAATTTTGATGACAGAACGGATATTGGAGATCCAATCCCTACAGCAACAATGGGTTTCAATATGCAGTTTAATTACAAAGCACTTGATTTTTCTATGTACACTTTTGCTTCTGTAGGAAATAATATGGTGCGTAATTATGAAAGTGCTTCACCAGATGCGAATCGTTTAAATTATGTTTTAGGCAGATGGACTGGAGAAGGAACTAGTAATAGCGTTCCTAGGGTTACAACAGCAGCTACAACTAATAATTTGTTTTCTGATTATTTTGTTGAAGATGCTTCTTATATAAGAATCCAAAATATCCAATTAGGATACTCGTTAAATCCAAACTTTATAGGAAAAGTTGTAATTAGTAAGTTACGCCTATATGCAGGAGTGAATAACCTTTACACTTTTACAAAATACAAAGGATTTGATCCAGGAGCTTCTAACGGTGAACCTATAGGAGGTGGGATCGATTATGGTTTCTATCCTAATCCAAGAACGTATATGTTAGGTTTAAACATTAATTTTTAATTCATATTAAAATGAAAAAGTATCTATTTATTACCATAATTACGATAACTGTTTTTGCTACAATGACTAGCTCTTGTAGTGATGATTTTGTTGATCGTCCTGTTGAATATTCTATTGATTCAGAAAATTATTTTAATTCTAAATCTGATTACGACAATGCTGTAATTGCTGCATACGATTTATTACAGTCTACTTTTATTAATGTTTTAATGGGAGAAATAGCCTCTGATAATACATTTGCAGGAGGAAACAGTCCAACGGATGTGATTGGATACCAGCAAATTGATCAAATGACGCACGGTCCCGTGAATGCTAATTTAAAGCAACTATGGGATTGGATGTTTGCTGGAGTTCAAAGAGCTAATTACATTTTAGAATTCAAAGATAAAACAGATTTTGATGGAAAAAATAAAGTTATTGCCGAAGCTCGTTTTTTAAGAGCTTATTATCAATTTGAGTTGGTAAAATGGTTTGGTGGTATTCCAATGAAAGGAGACGCACGATTTATTCCTGGAGACGAGACTTCAATACCACGTTCATCCGTATCTGAAGTATATACTTCTATTCAGAATGACTTAATTTATGCTGCTGCAAATTTACCAGCGATTCCTGAACAACAGGGTAGAGCGACAAGCGGATCAGCTTTAGCTTTGCTAGGAAAAGCCTATTTATATGATAAAAAATATGATCTAGCAGCGGATGCGTTTGGAAAATTGATTGCTACTGGTAAATATCATTTAGTTCAAACTACCGATTTGACACCACAGCAAATAAGTGACGGCTTGACACCTTTTGGAAGTATTTTCGAAGATGCAGGTGAAAACGGACCTGAATCTGTTTTTGAAATTCAGTACACAGATGTTGAGGGGGCTAGTTATGAACAACTACAATCTAGTGAAGGGAATGTTGCAGTAGGTTTTTCTGGTCCTTTTGGATACGTAGGCCCTGTATTTGCTGATGGAAACAACTTTAATTTACCTACGCCAAAGATTGTTAGTGCTTTTGAAGCTGGCGATTCAAGAAAAGAGGTAACCATTTTAGATATGGTGGCATGGATAGCACAAAATCCAGGGACAAGCTACACGAAACAACATCAAGATACGGGGTATTTCAATAGAAAATACATTCCAAGAAAAAGAAGAGCAGAAGCAGCTGGAGATGTTAAATTGACGAGTCCAAATAATTACAGAGCCATTCGCTACGCTGATGTTCTACTAATGGCAGCTG
>WSSedL1CaDRAFT_10000181_pt1 | contig 43274 bp, 42 predicted proteins | sample WetSurSL1Cattail_FD_9464 | JGI IMG/M metagenome (IMG submission 9464)
CTTTTCGAAGCAAACGTTGCAAATCAGGCACGTTCGGTATGAGATACCGATCCGAAAAGACGTTTAGCGGCAGCCACAATTTCGTAACCGAGCCGAACGCTTCCTTATCGCAGGTGATGATATACTTGAGTGCCTCAACGAATTCGTACCACCGTGGACATTCCTCGACGAGAACGATGACGAACTTGGTATGATGATAGCCGCTTTGAATCGCCAACTGAGCGAATCTTCTCGCAAAATCCATACCATCTGTCATCATCTTATTCCTCTTGGTACGGCCTGTCGGATCATGAAATCCGTTCGAATTCGGCTGCGTCAAAAAACGCACTACTTCGCCTATATCGCCCCCTCTTCCTTTCATGGCTATCTCCTTGAAAATTTCAAGATACTCGGATACCCGTTGTTTCCGGATATCCGACTTGTACCACAGAAACACACCATTCGTCAACCGCACGATACTCGATACTACCAAAAAACACAAATCATAAAAAAAGCCGCACCCGAGACATAAAAGTCTCAAAGGTGCGGCGTTATTCGCTGCGACGATACTCAAGCCGCTTCAACAACAGCCACGATAGGCTCTGGAGATTCAAACCATTGGATTTCGTCGTCGCCCTTCGAAACAACGAACAAGTCTTTGGCATCACTCAAGACGCTCTCACCGGAAATACCTGCATGCGCATAAAGCTCTTTCAGGCGAAAGCTGATGCAGCGGTCACCGTCACCATACAGGATCTCCTCAAAGATGAATCCGTTTTTCAATCGGAGGTACAACGTCGTACCTATCTGCCACTTACGGATCCATTCATCGCGAAACCTCACTTCACGGTCATCAAAGTAATACGTAACCGACCACTTGTCAGGACTCACCAGACAGCAGGCCTCTGCCGCGAAAATGTTCGACGCAAGCTGCCACGACCTGCCATATTTGATGCCGGCAGACATTGGATCTTGAATGAAGACCTTCAAAAACAAATCCCTATCGAAAAGCATCGCTTTCTCCTCTTGTTGATAAAAAGCAGATTTTTAAACTACTCATCCGGATTCCCAGAGAATAAAATCTATCACGAAACCATCCTCCCGTCAACACAAGCATCCAAAATCATTAAGCCCATACTCTCTAACATGAACAAAAATTTGCTGCGTGATGACCATAAAAAAATCCTGCACACATGCTTTAGCACGTATGCAGGACGTCGATCCGAAAAACATTACTGGATCCGCGTAACAGACATTCTCCCGTGACTATACCAATCGATAGGTCGATTATACCGCGCCGAACAGAATAGTTGCCGTGCGTGAAAAAATAATTCCTGGATACTCCCATTTCCTTCGAATGGGTCCGGGAACATTGCCATCGTCCGACGCCGCCTGCCAGTGCTGTCACAGAATTCCTGCGAACAAAACGGGTCTACTTGCAGAATGACAGCCGCCTGATCATAGCATCCTACTAAAAAATAATCAGAATCCGATGGCAGACCAGAATCCAGAAAACGCGCAGCGGCGATACTGACATCCGCAGCACATCCGATAATCGGTCCATGCCATTCCGACTTGGACGTACAAAAATCCATGATGCGCGAACTCAGATTGAACCAATCAAGCGCAACTGCAGCCTGCACTACGTTGAGATCAAAACCGCTATGACATGCCCCATGATTGATTTTCATGACAGTCCCCTCCGTTTTCAAAAAAACAAAAAGTACTACCGATATCATACACCCACACATGGTGCCTCTGCAAAACAAGAACTTCAAAAAACTTTCTCTTTCCACTTTCTCATATTTTATCATAAATACACAAAAAAGTCAATAATACACAAAAACCGGTTCTTACGAACCGGTTCTTCACACTATCGATTTTTCAGGCTTACGTAAACGATCTTTCAAAAGCGCGCATCGCTATCGACAACGATGCTCTTCTTGATTGATCGGCCGCCGCGTATCTTGAGATCATGTCGCCTATCTTTCGTCCGACTGATCTGAGTTTCAAGCTCATCAAGAGCAACGTCAGTCGCAGCCTCTATGTTTTCGGCAATATTTTCAGAACGATACAGGTCATGCGGGGTCTTCACCATAATTTCAACACGATACATGCCTTTCTTGTCACAATCGGTTTCAACTTCAATTTCGCTCATGGAATCAACAAGCTTCTCGATGCGTCCAAGACGCTTTTGAATATATGCCTTGGAGGTGTCAGCCAACTCCATACCCTTCGACATGAATCGCATCTGCATAAATCCGATGTATTATCTTGAATTATCTCTCATTGTTCGAAATCAAACAGAATAGGCGGCTGAAAACGTCGACAGAAAAAACGGGATGGCGAACATAAGACCGAAAAGCGGCAACACGAAAAGCGCGATAGATACGATAAGCGTCCAAAGGAAATAAGAACGGGTCTTTTCAACGGAAACACGGATCGCTTCAAGTTTCTGATCTTGCTCTTCAAGCTTTTTAAGGATATCTGCTTCCATAGGCGGAATTGTTATATGGATACTACTTTCGTAGACACATTAGAAACCAACGAACTGCACTTCTTCTTTAAGCTGTACGCCAAGATCATCACGCACACGCTGCTTGATGAGACTCGCAAGCATAACGACATCTTCAGCAGTCGCCGTACCGTCATTCACGATATAATTCGGATGCTGATTGCTCACCATGGCGCCACCGACGCATTTACCGCGAAGGCCCACATGATCGATGAGCCAACCGGCGGGCAAGCGTCCGCCATGAAGCTCGGATTTGCTATCCTTGCGGAATTCAGCGATAAGGGTTTCATCCTGAACAACGGGATTAATAAAGAATGACCCAGCACATTTAGCATCCTGCGCATGCTTAGCTTCACGTTTAACCATCGTTTCTTTGATGATACGCTCAAGCGTGGCTTTTTCTCCTTGAGAAAGTCTCAGCTCAACAGAAAGTATGATAAGATCAGGATTTTTCTTGAAAATACTCTCCCGATAAGCGAAGCCACAATCAGAGTTCTTGAACTCCTTTACCATTCCAGTGCTCTTCACGAACACTTTGACTGCGACTACTACATCAGCCATTTCAACACCGAACGCTCCAGCATTACCACGCACAGCCCCACCAATTGTGCCTGGAATACCAGCGAGATTTTCTATGCCAGCGAGATTGGAATCTTTAGCAACCCATACAGCATCAAAAAGCGGCATACCAGCTCCTGCCATAACCGTTTCACCAAAAACATGGATGCCACCGTCTGTCATGCCAATCACCAAACCATGAAAACCCTTATCAGCGAAAAGGACATTACTGCCGCCTCCGAGAATAAACGTCGGAAGATGATGAGCGTCAGCGTATTCAAATGCCTCAGCAAGCTCAAGTGCACCAGCAGCTTCAGCATAATAGTCTGCATTGCCACCAATACGGAACGTAGTAAACGGTGCGAGAGAGACATTCTGCTTGATCTTGAACATAAGTGTATGTATATATTTTCGTTTTTTATTCTTTATCTCAAGAAAAGAACGCTCATGATTTCTTCGCCAGTCGATGGGATATCTCCCAAACATTACCAGCTCCTAAGGTAATAATAACATCTCCACGCCCCATTGTCTTGTCTATCATGTCAACAACCTCATCGAAATCAGACATATGTGTGGCTTTTCCAGGAAAGAACCGGTTGATCATGACAACAAGATCATCGGACGAGACGCCGCCATGCTCTTCACGTGCACTACCATAAATATCGAGGAGTATTACTTCATCAGCATCATCAAAACTTTGAGCGAATTCGGAAAGAAGCGCCTTGGTCCGCGTAAACGTATGCGGATGAAAAATGACACGCAGGCGTTTTTCAGGATACAAATCGCGGAACGCGCGGAGCGTCACACGAATTTCCTCCGGGTGATGGGCGAAATCATCATACAAAAAAGCCCCGTGCCGTTCACCAATCAACTCAAAACGGCGTTCGGTTCCAGAAAAATCAGCAAACGCTTTACGGACACCATCAATATCCTGTTGAAGAAAAAGCGCGAGCGCGAGCACTGCACCTGCATTTTGAGCATTATGGCGTCCAGCTAAACCCAAATGGAACATACCAAGATCGTTGCCTTGAAACGAAGCGCGAAATTGCTGCTTAGGAGCGCGAGCAAGTATCGACCCGGACAGCTCGGGGACATAATCCGATAATACTACATCAGCACCAGGCAAAAAACCGTACGAAAGAGTTCGGCACGATGCTTCTTGAGCGATACGAGCGACACTGCTGGAATCATTGCAATATACAAGAACGCCATGTTGAGGAATGCGCCTTATGAAATCGCGAAAAACTCGCTCATAACTTTCAGCGTCAGGGAAAAAATCAGGATGGTCCCAATCGACACTCGTCAATATGACACCGAACGGCTGATAGAGCGCGAGCTTATTCTGATATTCATCAGCTTCAAGCACGAGATACTCTCCATTTCCGGATAACGAATTCCCATCCCAGTTCATGATGCGGCTACCGACGATAGCAGAAGGATCCACGCCGGTTGATCGCAACGTTTCCGCAAGCAAAGCTGCAGTTGTCGTCTTACCATGCGTACCGCAGACAGCAAGCGTGAATTTTTCACGTGTCAACATACCGAGTGCTTCTGGATAACTCATCACCGGAATACCTCTCTCGTAAGCCGCGGCCAATTCTGGATTCTTCTCTTTTGAATAAGCAGTGGAATATATGACCGCTTCAGCGTCAGCAGGAATATTTTTCGGATCAAAGCAATCAGCGAAAGCGATACCTGACTTCTTCAGAATACTATCCGTAAAGAAGATCTCAGCAATATCGGAACCGGTCACAACAACACCACGTTCCGAAAGCAGCCCAGCAAGCGCCGTCATACCGGCACCTTTCACACCAATCATATGGATAGACGCGTATTCCGACAATCTCTGTTCTTGCATAATGCCTTGGAATCCGAATTATCTAAACAGTATCAACCTAATCGAGAAACGACAAAATCTTTCAATTCACGAGCGATCATTTTTGCAGCATCGGGATGATAAAAAGCTGTCACTTTTTCACTCATAGACGCGCGGATATCCGGATCGTTGATAAGCTCCATGATCTTATTCAGGAGTATATGCGGCCCGAGGTTCGATTCTTCAATCACAAGCGCGCCACCGATTTCGGCGATATCATATGCATTCATGCGCTGTTCATCATTAGCAGCGCTGCCGAGCGGAACTAATATGGACGGTTTACGGACAGCGGCTATCTCAGCGATGGAACCGGCGCCAGCACGAGATAACACGAGAGTTGAAAGAGCAAAAGCATCGGCCAAATCCGAAACAGACAGAAATGGCAACGGCAAATAACCGCTTGCGGCTCCTAACTCGATACCGTATTTCTCAACGGCGGTTTTGATAAGCTCATAATTATTGCTGCCAGTCTGATGGATGACTTGGACACCCTTTTCAAGCAGATCCGGCAATATAGAAAGCAGCGCTTCATTGAGAATCATGGCTCCTTGACTGCCACCGATGACAAATAACGTCGGCTTGCTCGCTGAAAANCCGTACCGCTCAACAGCACGAAAAGCTTCACCCTCAACGATTTCGTTTCGTACCGGATTTCCAACCAAAGCCGTCTTATCGGCCGGAAAAAATTCACGTGCGCTCGGATACGCGATGGCGATACGGGCAGCAAAACGGGCAGCAAAACGATTAGCCCGGCCAGCGACAGCATCGGAATCATGGATAACGATAGGAATACGGTATATCCATGCCGCCAATATGACAGGGACAGAAGCGGAACCGCCCTTTGAAAAAACGGCTTCCGGCATAAAAACCAGCAGATGCCAAAGCGCTTGAACGAACCCGATCGGCAACCGAAAAAAATCCGTAAAATTCTTCAATGAGAAATACCGACGCCATTTTCCGGTCATAACATACTTGGCTGCAATACCTTCGGAAGACATGGCTTCAGATTCGAACAAACCATGAGAACCGATGAAAAGGAATTCGATCCCTTGAGGGAACTCTTTCCGAAGCTCATGCACGACAGCAACCAACGGGAAAGTATGCCCGCCAGACACTCCTCCGGTCAATACCACTCTCGGAATTTCAATCATAATGGATAATGTTACAACAAACGTCTAGGATATCAGCCTGCTTTCAGTGTAGAATGTTTGCTTATGTTGAGCAAGATTCCGACAGCCGCCAAAAGCACTGCCAGAGAGGTGCCGCCATAACTCACGAACGGCAACGGAATGCCAGTCAAAGGGATAAGTCCGGAAATAGCAGCGACATTGATGAATGCCTGGAGGATTATCCACGAAACGATACCGACGGCNGTCANCTTTCCGAAATCATCAGCCGCACCGGATGCGATACGAAAACCGCGCCAAGCAATGAAAAGAAAAAGCGTAACGATAACCGCCGTTCCGATAAACCCGAATTCTTCTCCAAGCACGGCAAAAATGGAATCAGTCACCGGTTCCGGAAGGTAGTTGAACTTCTGACGACTCTGTCCCAAGCCGACGCCAAAGAATCCGCCGGAACCGATAGCGAGAAGTGCCTGAGTCATCTGATAACCGACGCCTTGCGGATCATGATCCGGATTGATATATACGAGAAAACGCTGCATACGATAAGGCTCTATCTTGATAAGCAGCGCTAAAAACGCGAAACCGACGCCGAACAATGAAAAAATATGCGATATATTCGCTCCAGAAGCGAAAAAAATGGATAACGAAATAAGAAAAATCAGTCCAAGCGTTCCCGTATCCGGCTGTTGGATAATAAGAAATCCGACGATTGACAGCAACACGAGAAACGGTACAAAACCTTCAAAAAAATCTGCGGTCTTGATGCGTCCTTTATTCGCGAGCCATGCCGACAAATACAGGATAATCGCAAGTTTCATCACTTCCGATGGTTGGAACGATATAGGGCCAAGCTGAACCCAACGAGCTGCACCATAGACAGTTGTGCCGAAACCCGGAATGAACACGAGTACGAGAAGAATAAGTGCGATGAAAAAAATAGGTACAACCAATCGTTGCCAAAAATGATAATCGATCCTCTGAAAGACATACATGAACACGAGGCCAACCGCGAGACCCGACAACTGCTCCTTCAAAAAATAGTAACCGTCGCCGAAACGCACTTGACCATACATGACACCAGCGCTTGCAATCATCATCAGTCCGATGCCAAGCAACACGAAAATCGACGAAAGCAAGAACCGGTCTATCGATGTATGCTGCATCTTCATATTCTATCATTCAACTTCCTATTTCGTTCATCGCTCCACTTCTCCGACTGTTCTTTCCTCCATTTCGCGATTTCCGCATGATGGCCAGACAAAAGCACTTCCGGAACCTTCCAGCCACGATATTCTTCCGGTTTCGTGTACTGCGGATATTCCACTATTCCCTCCTCGCTATGCGATTCGGTTTCAGCGCTTTCAGCATTGCCCAAAACTCCCGGGATGAGACGTGAAACAGCGTCAACGACTATCATGGCCGGCAACTCACCCCCCGTTAGAACGTATTCACCGATTGAAAATTCCTCATCAATACAATGTTCTGCAACACGTTCATCAATGCCTTCATAGCGTCCACAAACCATGATAAGGCGTTCATATCCGCAAAGCCGACGTACATCCGCCTGCGTAAACGGTTTTCCTTTCGCCGAAAACAACACGATTCTTGTTTTTAAGTCTTGATCCGATATCGATCTCGCTATCGCTTCGATTGCTTCGACAAGCGGCTCAGGCTTAAGCACCATGCCGGCGCCGCCGCCATATGGCGTATCATCGACTGTCCGCCGGGCGTCATGGGTGTATTCACGCACATCATGGGTATGGATATCGATCAATCCGTCTTCCTGGGCACGACGAAGTATCGAAACGGAAAAATATGATTCGAAACTTTCTGGAAATATGGATATGATATCGAAACGCATATGGAATCCCTTTTATTCTGATACCAAAAGTATACCACACCAAACAGTCCAAAAAAGAAAAGGCCGTACCGGAAACCGATACGGCGCAAAGAGCAAGGTCCATATTCAGACCTCCTGCCTTTCTGCAACGACCAGACCGTTGAAAAAACACACGATATTCCCAACAGCCAGAAAATAATCGACTACTAACGCCATGTAGAGCACTACCGGAAGAATCATCCACAGCGTGACATTTTCACCAGTGAAAACCACCGATACGAGCGTGACGAAAAAGTCGAACAGTAAGAGAAGCAGGAACAGCACGGTAGCTTTCCTGCGGAAGCGGTATTTCAACTCCGGGCTAAAAAACGGAATATTCGCCTCATCGCACGAAATCACCATCCTCAGATACAGGAATGTTCCGATGATCAACACGACCGTGAACAACATCCACCAAATGCTAGTAATATCAATATGATAAGCCATTTCTCTCTCCTCTACTCTCCATAAAATGTAAAAGAACTATCGCTTTCTCGAATACCGATATCGAGATAGACCGTTGATATGCTACCAGCATATCAAGCATCCGTCAAAAAAAGAGGAAGGGGATTTACGCTCCCTTCCTCCTAATACCAAAACCAGGAACTTACTATGGTACCGACATTTCCGATACGAATCTGATGATACGCTGTCCAGCGATGACTTCAAAAAAGATGCTCGCAGCACCGAATGGGAAAATCGGCTTTTCGCCACGTTTCATGCGCAAAATAAACGACTGTGATTGGCCGTCCTGGGAACAGAATCCGATTTCAAACGTTCCCTGTCCGACCTCATGGACAGTCTTGATAAACCCACAGACAGTGTGAAGCGTGCGGATCCACATCGCCCAACGGACATGACGCTTAAACGCGTAGGACATATTGTAAGCGATCAAAACGATGCCATAGACCAACATTACTTCCATCACAACCAACACCACTGCATTCGATACGCACTCCTCCGGCCAGAAAACTGGAGCTATCGTGCAAAAAAGCACAAAAATCAGAACGGCGACCAAAGGTGCCCATGCATCGAAAATCAGATAAGATCCGAAAAGCTTTCCGCGACGACCGAAGGTCTTTCGAAGCACAGCAAGACGAAGTATGCTCGGCAAACGGCGAAAAGCATCGATAGATGTATCGAGGTATTCGCACAATATGAATGCCACTATCGCCAAAACAGCTACGAGAGCGATATTGGACATAATGACGTGCAGAATTGACATCGTTACTCTCCTTTACTTCAAGATTGTCAAAAAACTCTTTCTGCCAATCAGCAGAGGAAAAGGGATGCTCACGACACATGCAAAGGCATCCCCTTTCCTCTGCCGAGAAACCAAGTTTCCCGCAGAAAATTCAAAACCTTTTGATTATCCGCTATTCCTCATCAGAAAGCACCGTGTCATGCGCAAGCGTGATACGTTGTTCAATCTTCGTTCCATCCTTTCCGATGATAATCACATGAACCGGGACGTCGCTCATACCAGGTTGCTTCTGGATCTTGAGGTCATAAACGTCACGACCGATATCCTGGGGCAAAACATAATGAAATGTCACAGTTTTCGTTGTTCCAAGCGGAACCTGTACTAATGTGCCAAAATATTTCTTCCCCATAAATTCACCATAGACTGGATCTTTGGCATTGCCATCAACCGCTGAAAGATAGCTCCCCTTCGGCACATAAACCCGAAGAAATGTCTGATAATCCTTCACGAACCAATCGCGTGATTTGGCAGTATGTTCATACGTCGCAGCCAATGTCGCTTGAGGAGTATCGCCCGACATATCGACCGTATATTCATACGAACGCTTTATGGCATAATCGCTTTTCCAAGAATTGAGATTGGCATCGACAAGNTAAAGATAATCNTTATTCCATGAACCATCAAACGATCCGGACCAGCCAGCTTTTTCGATTTCCGATTGGAGTGCATCGTCCTTGAAGACAATCTGGATATCCTTACGATGCAGATCATCAAGCAATACCTGAAACAATTCATACTTCTTATCCATGGAGAGATTCTTCGCCCGTTCCAAAATCTCCAAACCGAGCATCGCCATGACTGATTTTCGATCGCCAAAATCTATGCCTTGTTTTTCGTAGCCTTGTTCCACCTGATATTCAAGATCCAGTACGGCGTTATCGGCGCTATACGTTCCAGGAAACCCAGGAATCTCCACCGGACCAGTCACCGACAAGAATGATGCAAGCGTATCGGACGTTATCCCGATAACGCCATCAAACCGCTCGCTGCCTTGGCCCATAGCATAAAACATTTCGGCCTGAGCCGCATTCGTAGCGAAATCTGGCGAATAATTAGAATCACGAAATTTCCATGACGGTATATTGAGCGTTTCTTTCATCGGATACGGAGGCTCGACCGTATCAGGAATACGTCCGTCGAAATTGCCCGTGTCATGAACAGCGAAACCGACAATGTGCCCGTCCAACACTTTCAAAATACCGAATGATCCGATAAAACCACCTCCCGGTCTAAGCTCGAGGTTATTCTGAAAAAGGATAAGATACGTTTTTTCCTGTCCATCGGTATCCATAAGCGACTGCGCAACCGAAACAAGCGTTTGGAAATCAGTCTTCGTCTCTTGGTTCGCTGGTAAGAAACCAATGGCAGCTCTCAGACTATTCAGATGTCCATTCTTCACTTCCCAGAACAAAAACCACCCTGAAAGGAAGACTACAGACGCGACGATAAAAGAAATCCAAAACTTGGTGGAGGATTGTTTTTTCATAAAAAGACAGCTAGGAAATGATGCTCAGGAAATTATTTTCCGCCTTTGAGAAGTTCATTAAGGCGACGCTTGTATTCTTCGACTGTCGGCTCTCCACGGAGTTCAGCTTCATGGGTATGGAACTCTTCACCACCCATGATAGCGAACGGCGTTTCAGCATCCTTTTCTTTTACGATAGCATGCTCTCCGAGAACCGGAAAATCCGGCATTGTCTCAGAAAACGCATCTTCAGCATCGATAGACGCATCCTTGGACCCGAACGAAAATGGAAGTTCTGCCTCGGTCACCGATACACTTCCAAACGCATCATCATCTGCTATCGGCAGATTAGCCGGAGCCGCTGCCTTCGCAGTATGAACGACAGCAGAATTGTCATCATGTTCTTCTGTTTCGAACGAAAGCGCTGCCGGCTTTTCCGGAATGAACTTACGTGGATCGATATAAGGAACAGCATCACCGACAGCATATTCATCGATATCTTCATCCTTATCCTTGTCATTCAAACGGCGATTCTGATGAGTTGCTGCCATAATCCGCCTAAAAAATGCTGGGGCACATCGGAAAAAAACGAAAATCACCATATCTGCAACCAATGCCGTGATAAGACTCGTAACGGCATACAGGAACGGCCGATCAATGACTGTCTTGACGAGAGGACCATCAACGATGCGTACATCGATGTCATTCCGAATATCATAATAGAATGACGACAACGAAACCATCGTGCGAGCTGTCTGGCGCGAGAAAAGCTCGGCGCGCGTCTGATCGGCATCGCGCACGACAATCGACATCGCTCCGCTCCGCTCATCAACTGATGCGGTCATCATGCTATTCCATGCTTCCTTTCTCTTTTCTTGAGTCATGCCAGAAAACTCATCTTCGAGGACACTATCTCCCGCAAGCACGTGATCGTAGAATGAGAGATTCTTCGAAAGAGATGCGAGCGACGATGCTGCTTGTTCCGGATCGACAGAAGATGACTTACCAACGATCAAAACATCGATTTCTGATTCGTATGTACGGAAACTATCAAGCCAGAAGATAGCCGATGCAAGCGCGATGAAAACGAACGCAACTATGAACATCCGCCCATCTTCAGCCCAGAAAGCCGCCAAATTATTTCGATTCGATATGCGCATAGCGTTCTTTTATGCTTCGTCCACTCATGAGATCTCGATAAAGCGTTTCGGTCTGATCGGCGATGGCGTCCCAACCATATTGGCGACTGATCCGTTCCTTCGCGATACGTCCGATCATCTCGGCTTCATCCGGACGATTGATATAATAAGCGAGCTTCTCCTTAAGAGCATCAACATTCTTCGGTTCAAAAATAGCTCCGGCATCATGCTTCACTGCTTCTACATTGGCCGGAATACCGCTGACTATCGGCAGAAGTCCATACCCCATTGCTTCAAGCAACGCGACAGACAATCCTTCATCTTCAGATGGCTGCACGAAAAGCGCAGCATGTGAAAAAATGGAAGCCAGCTCCTTTCCCGATCGTTCGCCAAGAAAGACGATATTCGGATGTCCTTCAGCCATCACTTTAAGATACTGCTCGTATTCCGGTGTCTCAGCATGCGTACCGACAATTGCCAGTTTGAAGTTATTCGGCATCTTGTTGCTTTCTTCAAGATCACGAAAGGCTTTAATAAGATAGTGGATGCCTTTATGCTCTATCAAGCGACTCACTGAAAGTACATACCGTTTTGGACGGAGTCCGAAGCGGCTGAGCGGTGCCATATCCTGTTCATAGCTGACTTCAGCACCATTCGGAATAAATGAAAGGCTACGGACACTGTACGCTTCTTTCGCGTATCCGGTCAGTGTCTCGCTGATAGCAATGGTCCATTCAGGAAAAGCGAACGTGGCCCGCTCCGCCAAACGCAGAAAAAAACGAGCGAACACGTTCCACTTCTTATGAAAGTAATCGCGACTATGGAACGTCGCGATGACGCGAGACGACGGTTTCAAGATTCTCGGGATAATCGAAAGGATGCTCGGACCGATGGATTGGTAATGAATGACATCATAACGACAGAAAAGCGCATGCAGCGTCGCTATGAAAGCATGACTGATCGCATCGAGATGCTTCGTTGGAATACTCGGTAACGACACAAGCTTCACGCCCTCGTACTCTGAAAGCTTCGGGTCGGTATATCGCGGACGGGTATAAACCGTCACTTCATGTCCACGAGCCGCCAAACGCACAGCTAAATGCTCAACGTGATTCTCCACGCCGCCAGAAATCGCTGGGATGCCTTTTTGTCCGATGAAAGCAATTCTCATATCCTCCTTTGTGAGATTGATTTATGAATCGTCCTTACGCAACGTTTTAACGGCTCTGAACGACCGCAGAGATTTCCCCGAATGCATTGCTCAGGAATTTGCTGGAATTGATGCCGATACCGAAAGAAAGATTACCAAACATTGTCGCACCAGAAGCGGTACGTGCCACGCGAGCGACACCATAACGACCATTGTTCACGAAAGCCGAACGCTTGAGTTCGATCGTTCCAGCAGCGCCGAAAGCGCTCACCTCGATACCCTCGCGCTTATTATCACGGAAACCATTCTTCTTTCCGAAAATAGAAGATTTGTCGAGCGAAACTTTCATGCCGCTCCCGCCATTGCTATTGATTCGGTTTTCCTCAAGCCATGCCTTAGAGCCGACTGCCAAATCGATGCCATCGCCATCATTGTTATTGATATCGCTATCAAGGATGATGACGTAACGTTTCTCAGCATAGACACCGGCTGCACCGCTGTTTTTCACTGTTGTCTTATCGATGATGACACGATGACTCTTGTCGGTATCAGCAGAATCGATATGGATACCATCGCGGCCGCTATCCTTGATAGTGACATCGTAAATATGCGCTTTGGCATTATTATCGATACGGATACCATAGCGCCCGCCCTTAATCGTGATTGAATCGATTTCAGAACCATGCTTCATGGTAACAGCTGTCTTGTCGTCATTATCAGCATCAATCGTGACATCATCACGATCACCGCTAGCGCTCACAAGCTTCACGCCTTTCGGAAGAGTGATATTCTCTTTATAAGTGCCTTTCTCAACACGTACTTCAGAACCGTCTTTAGCATGATTCAACGCCTTTTCAATGCTATGATACGGATGTTCAGAACTTCCATCCTCATTTCCAGAAGTGTCCTTATCGACATAAATAGCCTTGCTCCCGCCAAAAACTATGACTGGCACCGCCAAAAAGGCCACGAACGCCAAACCAAGAACAATCTCTTTGGAAAGCCAAAAACTTCGATGAAACATACATTTTTCGCATCAATTTTTAGACCTATGATTCTAGCAAATTTTTCGTTTTTTGTCAATACCTGAAACATGCGATAAAATAGAGGGTATTAAACCCTAAAAATAAGCATCTTATGGATCTTCGCTTCCTTTTTTCACCGACGTCCGTCGCGATCATCGGTGCATCCACAAAACCAGGATCAGTCGGCAATACTCTCACGGAAAATCTCATACGAAACGGGTATTCAGGACCTATCTACCCGGTGAATCCTAAAGCTGATACGCTCTTCGGCCTCACCTGCTACAAAAGCATCAGCACTACCCCAGAACATGTCGATCTCGCTGTTATCATTGTTCCTGCTGCTGCCGTATTAGCAGTCTTTCAAGAAGCCGCCGTCAAAGGTATCCGCTCCGCTATCATCATTTCATCCGGCTTCAAGGAAACCGGCCCTGAAGGGCGGAAGCTCGAGGAAGAAATCGCTGCTGTCGCCGCCGAACACCACATCGCCCTGCTCGGGCCGAATTGTCTCGGCCTTATCAATCCCAAAATCGGATTAAATGTATCTTTTGCAAAGCTCATGCCAGCTGCTGGTCATATCGCTTTCTTTTCGCAAAGCGGTGCGCTTTGCACGGCTGTACTTGATATAGTTGGTAAGAACATCGGATTCTCATCATTCGTCAGCATCGGCAATAAAGCAGCTCTTAATGAGAACGATTTGCTCCGTTTTTATGCTCAAGACGAAGAATCAGAAGTGCTGACATTTTATACCGAAGGACTCGTTGACAGTGCGAAACTCATCGAGACCGGAAGAGGCATATTGACGCGTCCCGAAGCGAAACCGATCATCGCTCTCAAATCAGGAACGACTGCAGCCGGCACTCAAGCCACAAGCTCACACACCGGCGCTTTGGCTGGCAATGATACTGCCTATCAAGCGCTTTTCAAACAAGCGCGCATCATTCGAGCCGAAAGCCTGGAAGACCTGCTTAATCTTGCAACCATTTTCTCAAAAAATAAGCTCCCTAAAGGTAACCGTCTCGCGATTGTTACGAATGCAGGTGGACTCGGTGTGCTAGCGACTGATGCTGCGGTATTGCACGGACTAGAAGTCACTGCTCTTTCGCCAGAAACAGAAGCACATCTTAAAGAAATACTCCCGAGCGCAGCAAGCACTCACAACCCCGTCGATGTGCTCGGGGATGCTCTCGCTGATCGATACGCTGCCGCACTCGATGCGGTTGCGGCCGATAGCCGCGCCGACTCCATTATGGTCATTGTTACACCACAAACGACCACACAGGCGATCGAAACAGCGCAAGCTATCATTGATACACGCAAAAAGACTGAAAAACCGCTTGTTGCCGTATTTTCCGGAGACATATCGCTCCGAGAAAGCATCACCCTACTTGAAGAGCATGGTGTCGCAACAGTAGCCTATCCCGAGCTTGGGGCTCAGATGCTTGCTGCGTCTGCTCGTGTCACTCGTTGGCGAAACACCTATTCCGCTACGCCCTTCTCATTTGACGATATCGATCGTGAACGTGCAGCTGCCGTCTTCGCTCAAGCTCGCACAGAAGGAAGGGCCGCTCTCTACGAAGCCGAGGCTGCTGAAATATTTAAGGCCTATGGATTTCCTTTCCTCGATATGCGCTTCGTACGTGATGCCCAACAAGCAGACGAAGCCGGGCAAGCCATCAACCGCCCCCTCGCTCTCAAGATTGTATCGCCTGATATCAGCCATAAATCCGATGTTGGTGGTGTCTTACTCAACATCCTCCCCGAAGATGCGGCATCAGCCTATCATCAACTCATGGAACAAGTCGGCCAAAACGCCCCAGAAGCCAGACTTGAAGGAGCGCTCATTACCGAAATGGCCCAGTCAAACGGATATGAAATCATTCTTGGGATGAAGAAAGAACCAGGACTTGGAAATCTTGTCATGGTTGGATTAGGAGGTATCTACGTTGAAACATTCAAAGATGTTGCATTCCGATTCTCTCCACTCACCCAAGAAGATGCCGATGAAATGCTTCATGAACTTAAAAGCTATCCGCTATTCACTGGAACTCGAGGGAAACAAGGCATCGATCTCGATATGCTACGGTCTCTGATCGGCAGACTCTCGCAACTCGCTGTTGATTTTCCAGAAATCGAAGAACTCGACATCAACCCCGTTCTCGCTTTTCCGGAAGCTGAAGCCTTCCGAACGCTCGATGCGCGCATCCGCATCACCATCTGAACCCGGAAAAACAAAAAAACTGCCAGACTTTTCTCATCTGGCAGTTTTTTTCATGCTCATATCGCGCTCATAACAGCACTTTCAGGACGCGCTCGGAACACGTATTGTCACGAACTGACCGGACGTATCACCAAACCAATCGGAAATCCATACTTCACAATTATTGCTCGCGCGGCAAGTTTTATCATACGTACCATTGTAATCGACAGACAGATCGCGCCAATAATCGACACCGAACTGCAATCGCGCAGCGCCACTAATTCTCACCTCAGCTTCAATAAAATAACGAGCTCCAGAAACAATCGACGTACGAGGATCAGTCCAAGCATGATATATCTGTTGGCTGGCCCGCGAAAGATCAATGACAAATCCGTTTTCTCCGACATTGCTGATATCGTTGGTATCTGGAACACCTTTGGTTTCACCGAACCACACCGGTAACCGTGGAAAAAGCGCTCCGCGGAAGTCAGCTGGAATATCGGCGTTGCCGGGAAAACTGATAGACCGGATAACGGATTCCTGTCCATCTGCAGCGCGCTCGATGATTCGGAGGGACCGTATCTCTATACGGGCGCCAGAGCTATCTGTAAGGCATGGCAACGCTGTCGCGGCATTGATCCAGGCGACCATCGCTCCATAATCACGCGTATCGGCTTCAGCGATGGATGTTTCCTGGTTCCATATCGCTCCATCCGGTACAGATATGAACCGCGAAGAAGTATCAGGCGACAAACACATCACCATAACCGGATCAATGCCGCCATATTTCACCTCGACACCTAGACCGACAACAGTAACAACAATCGCAACCACTATCGCCCTTATGAGATATTTCATGATATTCCGCACGTTCATAAGCCACTATCGACAACACGTTCCAGACAGAAGCTTCTCATATATTTCTGAAAGCTTCCTGAAAAATGACGCTTCCGTAAGATCAGCCACACTTTCTTTGGCATGTTCACGAACAACGCTAAGCTTTGATTCGTCGAGTGATCCAAGCAATGACGCCAAAGCGGATACATTACCAGCCTCAAAAAGGAATCCATTCTCTCCGTGTCGGATACGTTCAGCCATTCCACCCAAATCAGAAGCGATGACCGCAGCTCCAGAACGCAAGCTCTCGATAAGCACATACGGGAAATTCTCAAACCACACGGAAGGAATAACGATTATCTGCGCACGTTGCCGGAAACTCTCAAGCTCTTCACCATATTTCGAACCGAAGAACACGACACGATCAGCAAGACCGAGTGTCTCTACGAGTTTTTCAAGCTGATTCCGATCCGGACCATCACCGACAATCCAAAGCCGCTTTTCTGGCACCAGAGCCATCGCTTCGATAAGCGTTTCCACCCCCTTTTCCACCGAAAGGCGGCCGAAGAAAAGCACTGTTCCTTTCTCTTTCTTGAGAGATGTTTCCATATTCCGGTTCTCAGTCTCTTCAATGAGAGGATTCGGAAGATAGGTAATCTTATGCCGGAAGCCGAGCTTATAAAATTCATCTATTAGAAAACGGCTCGGGGCGACAAAAACATTCACTGCATCATAGCTTCTCAAAATCATATGCAGCCACTGTTCAAACGCACACACTATGCTCTTCATATATGAATCCTTCACACACCGATCCGCGATACAGCGGAATCCTGAAGCATGCTCCCATATCTTGCCACGGACAAATAAACTGTAATTGGGTGATACCAGCTTATAGTCATGGAGCGTCATGACAATCGGTATGCCGCGCTTCCGTATCGGACCGAAAAGAGATGGGGAGAGCTGATGATAGATATTATGCACATGCACGATATCCGGCCGGAACTCTTCTATCAGACGTTCCATATTATGCTGCGCCTCAAAATTGAAGAGAATTTTCATAGCAAGCGCAATTCGCCTGAACAACGATTGCTGATCATCTTGATATTCGACGTTCTCGACGAAATATTTTTCCCATCGCGTTGGGATGTTTTTCGGATGTTTCATTGAAAAGAACGCTACTTCATGGCCATGAGCCTCAAGCATTTCGGCCATATCGAAATAAGCGCGCTCTGCTCCGCCCTTCAAAAAATGATACTTATTGATCAAAAGGATTTTCATTTCTTTGACTTTTTGGCTTTCTTATGGGATTATATAATAAAAGATATCCTACTGCAACATCATTATGCTCTCGTTCATCGAACGCCTCGCCTACGCCATATCAGAACAGAGCCGCAAACGGAAATTCGAACAATTTCTCAGGTTTATCGACCCGAAAACTCATGAAACCATCGCTGATATCGGGGTGAACACGGAAGAATATTCCGCAACTGACAATTACCTCGAACGACACTATCTCCATCCAGAACGCATCACTGCTGTCGGCCAAGGAGACATGTCAGCGTTCTCAGCACGCTATCCGAATGTTAAAGCAGTTTCAGGCGATGGGACCGCTCTTCCTTTTAGCGACGCAACATTTGACATTGCTTATTCAAACGCTGTCATAGAGCATGTCGGCGGATACGATGCTCAGCTCTCATTTCTTCGAGAGCTTCGACGCATCGCGCATCGAGGCTATCTCACTACTCCAAACCGACACTTTCCAATTGAACTCCATACTCGTGTCCCGTTACTCCATCTTATTCTACCGAAACGCGCATTCGATGCCTTTCTGAGATGCATCGGCAAAGACTGGGCAACCGGAAATTATATGCATCTTCTTTCCGAATACGAACTCCGATTGCTCCTAGATAAGGCTGGCTTAACTCAGTCTACACTGATACGAAACCGTTTTTTCGGTGTTACTATGACCTTCACTGTCATTTGGGATGCATCGTTAACTAAATAACATCAGAACTTCACTGACCACATCGTTCATATGCTGCACCAACAATCGATACTCAACAAAAATTCTTTCTGGATTCTTCTTGCGCTCATTGCAGCCATTGGAACGATTCTCGTTGGTATTACCGACATATCCGTCATATCCATACCATCCGCAGTTTTTGCTCTTGGAAGTATTATTCTCGCATTTCGCTCGCCACTCGCCCTACTCGTTGCGCTCATTATTGTCCGCATGTCGCTTGATTATTCATCACAATATATCAGCATCACCTTAAACGACATCACGCTCTCACTTTCACAACTCATGGGTATCGGCATAGCCTTACTCGGCATACTCGTCGCCATAATCCATCATAAAAAAATCGCTCCATTCCCTCTCAAAACCCCATTCCTCATCATTGGTATGTGGGGAATAGCGACACTCACCTATTCCATCGCTCCAAAAACGACACTCCAAGAACTCCTCCGTTTTTTCGATTTATCAATACTCGCTTTCATCGCTTATGTTTCTGTCAAAACTGCGCATGATTTTCGTACTATCCTCGCAGCTATCATGATATCAAGCGTCTTGCCAATACTGTTTGGATTCTACCAATATGCCTTCGGTATCGGTCTCACCGATGAAAATGTCGCTCTTCCGCGTATTTTCGGCACTTTCAGCCATCCGAATGTTTACAGTCTCTACTTATTCACTCTCATCGCGTGCGCTTCGATATTTCTTATCGCTTATGCTAAAAACCAGCGAGAGCGCCTGCTTTCCTCTTTCATCATAGCTGCCGCCGGCATCGCACTTTTCCTCACATTCGCTCGAGTCGCTTGGGTCGCACTCGCTCTTTTCATATTTCTTCTCTCACTCTTTCGTTATCGAGCACTCCTATTGCCGCTCATCCTCATACCGCTCATCCTCTTCGCTGCTTCCGATACATTCCGATCACGCATCACAGAAAGCTTCAACCCGACTCCTGACAGCTCTATTGTCTGGAGAACAACGCTCTGGAATGATGTCACTTCCTACGCCCGACAGAAAAACCTCACTACTTTCGGTTCTGGGTTCGATACCTTTCCGACACTTTCAGAAAGCTTGCGTGGCGACAGTTTCGGACCCAATGAGCCACATAACGATTTCGTAAAATTCTTTGTTGAAGGCGGCATCATTGGCAGTATTATTTTTGCAATGTACCTTTTTGCACTTCTTCTCATTATGATACGCCGTTTCTTACAAACTACTCAAAAAAGCGCAACTCAAAATGCCTATGGCATCCTCATTCTTCTCTTCATAGCGCTCGAGTTTTCAGCCATCACTGATAACGTTTTTAAAAATACGCCGGTTCAGTGGCTCTTCTTCATCACGCTCGGCGCGCTCCTCGCACTTTCAGAAAACGAAAAAGCTTCTGCCATCAACCAACAGGCAAGAAGCTTATAGAGCCCAAAAAATATTTAAAATAAAAAAGGGTTCCGAGACGATGCATTGCATCGCTGGAACCCTTGTTGTTTTGGAACCGACCGGTTAACGCTGGCAGAACTTGGAATACTGTTCTGCTTCATATGCGGACACTTCGTTCCGCGTCGCTTTCCGGATGATGCCATCAGCATCGACTGTGAAGGCTGACGCCGTATCCAGACTGGTCATACCGGAGCACTTGAGCTGCACGCGGGAATTCTCCGGATGAGCCGCCCATGCCAACTGGCGCTTGTCTTGGTCGGCAATGATCGGCACGAGTGCAAACGTCTTGTTACGTGCCTTGCCGACGCTGATGCTGACATCGGCAGTACCGTTCACAATCGGAGCGCAAGCCATCTTGCCCCAATCACTACCGACACCGCGCCAGCAAAGCTGCTGACTGGCAAGTGCCGGATTGGAGGCCACGTCAACGACGTAGGCCTGGCCATTGCCGGAGGCGTCAGGGGCCGTGTAATGAGCCTTGACGCTGTCCGGAACGGAGTTCAGGTAGACGGCGTTGATACTCGCCACGTGAAACACCGCCTTGCCGGGAGCGACCAACTGGATCTCCAGCATGGTGTCGCCGCCGACACCGCTCGAGACAGCCGCCTCGTTTCCGGGGTTGAACTGCGCGAAGGCAACCACCGGGATGATGCTCATGGCCAGTGCGGCCAGTACCGCCAACAACTTCTTCATGATGTGAGACTCCTCAGAATATGGCCAAAGACGGGTATGTCTCAGCCTTGGTTGGAAAACAACAAGTCCATTTACTCGGACCTACTATAATACACCCGAATGACATTTTTGTCAATAGCAGAAAATGGCTTAAAAACGATAAAAAATTAAAGAGGCGGTCCGTTATATTTCACGGAATCGCCTCTCTTAGAGATTTGCTCAAGCTGCTTCACAAGTGCTGGCCGATATCTCGCGCGTTTTACCGCTACGGATACCCTTTTTATCTACCTTAGATTGATGTTACAGCTTGTTCATTCATTGTTCGTCGTCAGTAGACGTCGATGTTGGCATCATCATCTTCGACGATGACTTGCTTGATGCGTTGTTGTTTCCGGTACACTTGCATGCCCTTGACCACATCACACCATCCGCCAACAGCGAACGCTTCCCCGCCTTGCTTGAGATCGATATCAACGCCAGCTCCGATACCGCAAATCCTATTCGAATCAGCGATACCGACACGCAGACTCATCGACTCAGCGGTCGGATCTTCGAGGAAATACCCTGCTTGCACATACGGCTGCAAAGCTCCATCGTAGACCCATTGACGCACTGCGGCGTTGACGTACGTATTGAAGTCATGCGCCTGTTGTGTCGGAACAGCCCAGACGATACTGGCTTGCGTTTCAGGCAACCATTTCTCACCACGATTGCGGCGTTCATAGTTGTTGTAAGCCACCGACATGCCAGCGACATCGAAATGCCGCTCGCTCCGATAGTTCCCCTGACGGAACGTCTCATTGAGTTCGCCCGCAAGGAGCTTACTTTCAACGTCCCAGCCAGCATCCGAGATGTATTCAACTGCAGGACCGACCAACGAGATATCGCCAGAAAATTTCCCAGCGCCACCGTTCACGTGACCTTCCCATGCAGAGAATTGCCCGCCGACGCCGACGCCGACCGTCCCATGCGCAACCCGATACGTGCAATAACCGGCCCAAGCGGCATATACCGACTTAGCGTCATTTCCACTGTGTTTCGGCTCATATTCGGCGCCAACCACCAACTTTGGGTCGATAGGGCAACCGCTCTCCGGCATATTGACAACCGGAGTAGGAACCGATGACGGAACTTCAACGACAGGCGCGACAGGCGGCACAACAACGGGCTCCGGCTTCATATAGACAGCCGGGTTGCCACAGCGGCGCGGGATGGCGAGATACGTACCATCACCCAGAGCATACGTATCCATGACTTCCGGCTTGCCCCCCTCTTCAGAAGTACAGACCGGCTTGTCGTAGACGTGTTTGGCCTGACCGGACACCTTGCTCAGATACAGCATTTCCTTGAACAGTTCATCCCTGACGAGCTGGTTTTCAGAAGTCTTTACGCCTTCCTGCACCAACCGCTTCGCCACCGCCTTTTGAGCAGATGTGAGCGTTGTCAGTTGATCGATACCTTCAAGTGTCCGTTCGAGACGATGTTCCGGATTCCATGGAGCAGCGCCGAGTGTGATACAGGACGGATGATGGACGACTGCTGCGTGCGTTTTGCCAACGCTCGCAACAGCAGTCAACTTGAGTGTCTGCCCGACGTGAATCTTATTGCAGTTCGCAAGCTTATTCAGCTCGCAGTCCGCTTTCCAATTCACACCGGAGATCTTGCTGAGCGTCTCTCCCGCCACAACGACATGGGTCGATTGCTCAGTTGCCTGAACCGATGCCCCGAAGAGCGCCAGCCAGGCAAACAGCCAGAATGCGATGATGTGCTTCATGATATGATGCCTCCTCTGAAAAAATTCGATCCAGAATCGGCCACACACGAAGCGCAGCCGCATCCCAGGATTACCGGATTGCTACTGCACATGATTCTCTCCTTTACTTCATGCAATCGGACTGGCCCGCGACATACAGATTGCGAACCATTGAGATTGCCAGACTGACGGGTGTCATGCCTGTTGAAACGGTCATCGAACCACACGATACCACTCTGTCGAGCGGTTGATCGACGCGGGTGAATGTTCCCAAGACAGTGAGCGCATCCGGTCGCCCGGAATACTCAAAGCCATCAACGGAAATATGTCTCGGAAAAAGCTCTTCCAGATCTGCGAAAAACTTCTCGCTATTCCAGTCAGCCCGATTCATACGAATGGTACGGTTGAGAGGCGATGGATGCTCCTCGAAAAATCCTTGCGGAAGTCGAGTAACATCCTGCTCTTCCACATTCACAATTTCACCATGCGATGTCATCAGCCACGAGGCATCCGACGCCACAACGACGATATCAGCTGTTCCTTCATACTCGCTACCCGGAGGCAGCAGCACAAACAACCCAGTCGATTGCGGATTGATAACGACATCGAACATACCGACAACTTCTCCGCGACGATACACGAGAGCTCGGAACACCACTCTTGCGAGCGTTTTCTTCGCTTTCGATCCATCATCACGGTCTACCGTATATGTTCGCGATGCATCAACCAATTCCTGCTTCCATTCTTTTGGAAGCGGCGCAGGCATCGGCATCAACGCAAGCTTGTATGCCATCGCTTTTCTGGTATCCCCCGTCAAGACGAGATTATGCCAGGGCTCTTGGCGTTTGTGGACGATGTCTTTCTGCGACTGCACTTCATACCCGGCCGACTGACCGAGATTCGCACAGCCCGAGAGGGCCGCGCTCGCTGCCAAAAGCAGCGGTACGACAATCCTTCTCAGCATGGACATGATGTCCTCCTTTTCAATGAATGAATCAATTGTCAAAAAACTCGAAAATATTCAGGAGATACTATTCTCCTGGATTGGCAGCGCCATCACAAGAGATGGCACTGCCTGTCCAGAAGGCTAGGTACTTAATCTGGCATACGAACAGCGTAACGGACACGCGCTTCATTTCGTGCTACCACTAAAAACATTACCGTAAGAAAGCCTGAGAAGAAACCGCCGCTTATGATTTCGATAAGTTTCTTCATATCAATATTCTGTTCAGTAATCGGTCCGGATAGAACACGAATCTCGATACTGCCATCATCGCCGCCACGAAAAAGGGAATTCTTTTCCATAAGCACTTGCATAACACCAGAAGCGATCCGCGAGGCAACTCGTTCATCATCAGCCTTCACGGAAACGGACAATACTCCGAGCTCAAGATTCTTCTTGACTGACACCATAGAGCGCCACGCCTTGAGTTGTCCGCTCTTATCTGATGGAAGCGATCGGAGATCCAAGGCGCCAGACTCAGCAACCGCATCAAGGAAACGCTCGCTACCGACAGCATTCGCTAATACATTACCGATATATTCAGATGACTTGAACGCCGTATAAAAATCCTTATTTTCAGAATCCTTCTGAACGATAAGCAAATCCGCATCGGCACGATATTTTTCCTGTAAAGCATATGCTGTGAGAACAGCAATAATAGATACAACAATACCGGCGACAATACCAACAGCTGCGTATTTCTTTAAGATAGTCGTAAACGACTTCTTCTGGACGAAATTCATAGCGTGATTACTTTAATACTCTAAAACAGTCCATTGTACCAAAAAAACGTCATTTTGTCAATAGGAAACATCCCTTCAACAAAAATCATCTATTTTGCCTTTTATAAAGGGAAAAACAGACAAAAAAATGCTCGCCACCCGGAAAAAGGCCACATGGCGTTTATCAGCTCACCTACCTAAAAAACCGCTTCTCTTTCAAAAAAAGCGGCTTTTCAAAAAAACAACTCAAAAGAAGCGTGCTAATTTTTCTACAATCCGAAATTGGGAAACATCGCGAAGAGTCACAAAAAACATGAGCAACAACAGAAGCAAAAAGCCTACTTGATGGATCATACCTTCAACATGACGGCTCACGGGAGAACCTTTCAATTTCTCAATCAATACGAACAGGATACGTCCGCCATCAAGCGCTGGAATCGGTAAAATATTGATGATGCCGAGATTGACGGCAAGCAACGCTGCGAATTGGAGCAGATACGACAACCCGAGATCGCTCATTTGTTTAGTGAGATAGACGATACCAACCGGGCCAGTGACATCAACTGCTGTTTTTGTTCCTACACCGACAAGCGATCCAAGCATCTTCCCAAACGCTCCAAAAATGGCAATGGTAGCGGAATATGTCGTTTGAGCACCTCGCCATATCGATTCATACCATGGATATGCTACGACAGCAGTCTCTGAAAACGAAATACCAAGCGCTCCCTCATCAGAAGGATATTCTATGCGCGGCACGCCAGCAAACTGAAGCGGCTTCCCAAAACGATTGATATCCACTGAAATCGATTCCCCTTTATGAGCAGCAATCAAAGCGCTCACTTGGCTAAGAGCTGTCACTGGTTCTCCATCAATCGCCACTATTGAGTCTCCTGCCTGAAGACCCATAGACTCAGCTGGTGAACCAGTTTTCACCTCGACAATCTGTATTTTCACATCAGCATAAGCATCACGTTCAGAATCATCGATAGCTTGGGGCAGACCAAGCCAAAAAACGATTGAAAACAACACCCACGCTGTGACGAAATTCATAAAGACACCCGCGCCGAGCACTTTGATACGCGTCCAAGCCGGGCGGCTTGCAAAGCTTTTCGGGTCATCAGCACGACTCCCATCTTCGCCCTCGATACGAACGAAGCCGCCAAGCGGTATCCAATTGAGCGAATAGAGCGTATGCGTGCTCTGAATATCTTTATTACCCCAAAGCAAACGGTAACGCCCTGAAACATCATCTTTTACAATGCCACAGATACGCGGTGGAAAACCGAAACCAAATTCATCACTCTTTATACCGTGCCATTTAGCAACCAAAAAATGACCGAGTTCATGAAAAAAAACAAGTAAACCGAGAATGGCAATAAAAATAAGCAAAGTAATCATATATCGCTATACTGTCAAGATTTCCTGTTCTTTCTTCTCACGGGCTGATTCAATCTTTTCGTTATAGCTATCAACTACTTTCTGAAGCAGTTCTTTTCCTTGAAACTTATCATCTTCACTGATCATACCTTCTTTCTCAAGATCCTGGATTTCCTTCCAGATATCTTCACGGATAGCACGCACAGCGATACGCGCGTCTTCGGCACGATTATTGAGCGTTTTCACCAAATCACGGCGCCGTTCTTCATTGAGCTGCGGCAATGTGATGCGAATACCTTGTCCATCGTTGCTCGGATTAAGACCAAGATCAGACTCTCTGATAGCGCTTTCGATAGATTGGATAGCGCCGCGATCCCACGGCTGAATCAATATCTGACGGGCCTCTGGAATGCTAATACTCGCTATCTGCTTGAGCGGTGTCTTCGATCCATAATAATCGACTATGATTCCCTCAACCAATCCCGGATGAGCCCGCCCAGTTCGGATCTTCGCCGCCTCATCAGAAAAATGGTCAATAGCACCTTCGAATGCTTCTGTCTTGCCTTCTATCGTTTCTTTTACCATAAGACCTTTCTGCTTGAGACTTAATGCTATTTACTCACTCATGCCGACGTATTATATCATAGTATCGCTGATCCTTCAGAACTTCCGCAAGGCGAAATACAGCAAGTCCGGATGCGTCGGATCATAACGAAGTACGCTTACGCCACGACTGATATCAAGTTGGGTAGTCGACCATGTCTGACCGCCATCAATCGATTTGTAAAAAGCATTGCCAGCCGCATACACGATTTCATTCGTATCGGATGGGTTAACAGCAAGCGAGCGAATAGGAAACTTCCGAGAACTCTCTATGATTTCAAGCGATTCCCATGTCTTGCCATCGTCATGACTACGGAATAGCCCATTCTTCGCACCAGCATAGAGAACGCCCTCGCCGCTTTCAACAGTCACAATATCGCTTGGCGAAACAGTGGCAACCGCCGAAGCAACTGCGGATGCCGTAGTAGATAAGGCTTTTTGGAATTTTCCTTGCGAAAAATCATTCCATGTTTTGCCATCATCGTACGAAACAAGCATACCAACGCCAGAAATCAGCAACATCACCTTACCGGTCACGGAATGTTCAAAAAGCACCTTAAGTACGGCTCCTTGCGCGGTTGTCAGATTTTCCCAAGTATCTCCACCATTGACGCTTTTTATGATGACGCCAGCACTCGTCCCGGCATATAGCACGTCATGATTGGACGGGCTCTCACCAAGCGCCGTAATGACAGTGCCGCTTCCAGGCTCGGTATATATTTCCTTCCAATTCTGTCCAGCGTCATCAGAACGATAGATTTTCGCTATATCATTATAAACACCGCTCGCAAATAACCGATCGGGGCGCGTCGCATCAACTATGAAACCATAATTTTTTGTCGGAGGAAAATTGAGCTGTGTCCAATGTTCTGCTCCATCGACCGTCTTAAAAAGACCGCTTGCAGCCGTACCGACATAAAGAGTCTGTGAATCTGACGGATGAAAAGCGAATGAGAGCACATCAGCCGAAATGCGATGCTTATCATCAACGACCGCTTTGGAAACGAACGTCTGGCCGCCATCAAACGATTTGAATATGCTTCCGGAACTTTCGGTAGTAATAGCGATATTGCTGCAACCGGAAAGCGATATGGCAGCCGCTATAACGGCGAGTTTTCTCAACATACGTTATTTGAAGACAATAAGAACAGCTTTCCTTCATTGTAGCAAAAGAATTGACTTCTCGCTACAAATTGGATAGAATAGACGCATTGCAGAAGATACCAACCAAATACCATGGGTACATAGCTCAGCTGGTAGAGCAGTGGCCTTTTAAGCCAACGGTCGCAGGTTCGAGCCCTGCTGTACCCACCATATTCCATTTCAAATACGTAAAGGTCTCTTTTTTTTAAAGAGACCTTTTGCGTTCCATCATGGAATCCCCTCGACAATCACGCTTTTTTATCGAGGAATTATAGCATCCTTACCAACAAACTGGCGCAAAATTTCCGGCACAACAACCGAACCATCCGCCCGCTGATAATTCTCAAGAATTGCGATCAGGATGCGCGGGCTCGGGAGCGCAGTATTGTTGAGCATATAGACATGCTTCTTTTCGCCAGTCGTTTGATCCTTATACTTCACATCCAGGCGGCGCGACTGCCAATCAAGGAAGTCCGAAGCCGACCCGGTCTCGCCATAGCGGTCCATGCCTGGCATCCAGGCTTCAAGGTCGTACTGCTTATATTTTCCGGCACCCATATCACCTGTGCAGATGCGGAGCTTGCGATATGCGAGACCCAATTCTTGATGCATTTCTTCAGAAATCGCCACCATCTCTTCCTGAATCCGGTCAGCGAGCTCGATATCCGCCGGCGCAATGACCACCTGTTCTACTTTAAAGAACTCATGCACGCGGTACATGCCCTTAGTATCCTTACCATACGATCCAATCTCACTCCGATAGCACTGGCTGAATCCGGCGAGCTTCATCGGAAGTTCAGCACCATCAAGCATCTCACCGGCATAATATGCAAGAAGTGATGGTTCGGCAGTTCCGACCAAAAATTTCGATTCCTTGGACGCACTGCCATCCGCCTCTTTGTCAGACGTCGCGACCTGATAAATCTCATCAATGCCGCCATCATACTGGAGACCCTTGAAATAACCGCTGCCGAAAAGCGGGAACTCTTTCACCAAAGTCGGCGGGATCATCGGCACATAGCCCTTGGACACGAGCTTCTGAAGGGCGTACATCATAAGTCCCATCACAAGGAGCGAACCTTCGTTCTTGAGATAGTAGCCGCGGTAGCCCGATACCTTGGCCCCGCGTTCGAAGTCGATGATATCGAGACTCTCTCCGAGCTCGATGTGGGTGCGTGGCGCGAAATCGAACGACGGCTTCGTGCTCCACTGCATCACTTCCACGTTTTCCGCTTCGCTCTTGCCGACCGGCGTATCCGGCGCGACGATATTCGGCACCTGAGCCATAAGCGCAGCATATGCCCCTTTAACTGCAGCATAGCGCGGTTCAAGCTCGTCAATCTTTACCTTGATCTCCTTACCCTTAGCGATGATCTCCGTGCGCTCTTCAGGAGTCTTGGCTTTCTGTATCGAATCATTAATATCATTTTTGAATGACTTGAGTTCTTCAAGCTCTTGGAGCAACGCTATGCGCTCAGCATCCTTCGCCAAAAGGGCCTCCACATCGAAAGAAAGATTCTTATTCTTGGCTGCCAAAGCGACCTGTTCTTTGTGGGTGCGGATGAATTGGATATCGAGCATAGAGATAACTTCGTTAGCTTATCGCTTTTAGCTTATCGCTTTTGGCTGAAAAAAGCAAAAAGCCATCGCTTTCGCGCGGCTTTTTTCTCGTGGTCGCACCTGGACTCGAACCAGGGACCTTTCGAATGTGAATCGAACGTTCTAACCAACTGAACTATGCGACCTTTTCGGCTTCGTAATTCCGTAATACAGAAAACGATAGCACTAGGAAACTCTAATCTATTTTCGGACATTTTGCAAGACAAAGCTTTGCTCTCTCCACGCAATAATACCATGATACAACACCTATTCTCTTCCCTTCATCGGCGGGAAAATAACCGTCTCTCGGACGCTCTTGTCCATAAGGATAGCAAAGAGCCGCTCGCTCATACCAAAGCCACAGGCTGGCGGCATGCCATATTCAAGCGCTTCGAGGAAATCCTCATCGAGCATCATACCTTCGTTGTCTCCCGCGGCGCGAAGCTTCATCTGCTCCTCGAAGCGGCGGCGCTGATCGGCTGGATCATTGAGCTCTGCGAAACCATTACCGAGCTCGCTCTTGGCCGCAATCGGCTGGAAACGGAGCACGCGGCGCGGATTGGTTGGATCAACCTTCGCCAGCGGCGACACCTCGAGCGGATGTCCAACAAGAAAACACGGCTGCATCAGTTTCTGGCGCACTGTCTTCTTGTAGAGCGTATCGATCATGCGACCCTTGCCGTAGCTCTTCTCATACTTGATGCCAAGCTCGTCGGCCTTCTTCTTGAGCTCCTCTACACTAATGTCATCCGAGAGGTCGATGCCGGTCTCTTTCTGGAACTCCGTGAAATAATCGACGCGCGGGAACGGCTTGCTCCAGTCGATGGTCTCGCCTTCATACGAAGTCGTCATTGCTTCACCAGCGATCGCACGCACAATATCCTTATACATCCGTTCAACAAGCACCATACCCTGTTCCATGTCCATATAGGCCGCATAGAACTCCATGTGATCAAACTCCTGAAGATGCTCACGATCAACGCCTTCATTACGAAACACACGACCGATCTCGAAGACCCGCTCATAGCCGCCCACCAAAAGCCTCTTGAGCGCAAGCTCAAGCGAGATGCGGAGATAGAAATCTTGATCAAGCGCATTGTGATGTGTGACGAACGGCTCAGCCTCAGCACCGCCTGGGATGTGCTCGAGGACCGGCGTCTGCACTTCAAGAAACTTCTCACTCGAAAGCAGCATACGCACCGTCTGCCAAAAAGCATTCTTCTTCACGAAAATATCGCGCGTCTCAGGATTGGACAGGAGGTCGAGATAGCGGCGACGGAGTTTCTCTTCCTCATCCTGGAGCCCGAAATGCTCCGTCGGTATAGGACGCATGGATTTGCCAAGAATCTTCCAATCAGCCACTTCGACTGTCTTCTCTTCTTTCTTTGTCAGAAATACCTTGCCAGTCGCCTCAACAAAATCACCGATCTCAATCGTATCAGAAAACAGTTTAAGCTTGTCGAGACCGGTCACCTGTTCAGAAAGAAAAATCTGCATCTTTCCGCTGCCATCCTCGACGTGCGCGAAGCCAATCTTACCCATCATGCGAAGCGATTTCACACGGCCCGCGATTGTCACCGGCTTGCCTGATGTTTGGAACGCCTCGAAACCATCCAGCACGTCCGAGACTGTATGGGTACGGCCGCACCGTTCCGGATATACCGTCCCGAAAGCATCATTCAGTTTCCCGAGTTTCTCTTGTTTGGTGATCAATATATCTTCGCGCATAGCAATTCCACAGGATGATAGTAACACTATTTTAGCCTTTTCCAAGCGAAAAGGCAAGAAAAAAGGCCGTGCTATATCAAGCGCCGGCCTATGTTTTTTTTACGAACGAACACACAAAACCGTATTAGTCCGTTTTCTGAAAGAGTTGCGGGTGCAGCAACATCAGTTCGAGCTCAGGCACTTGCCCTGCGATTTCATCCCACTGAAACGCCATTTCGCTCAAAAATGCTCCGAGAAGCTCGAAGCTATAAACAACCGAAGATAACGGATTATCTGCGGATCGATGAAACACAACGGCATCAAAAAGTTGCTGGGCATGCAAACGTTGCTCTTCGCTGCGCTCTCCAGTCGCAATCGCTTCTTTCACGACTTCTTCCTGCAAGGCATTAGCCGCTGCCGGATCTTTTTCAAACAACTCAACCCACTCTTCGAAAGTGAGCCCTCCGAAAACAGCGGGGTTCGATGGATCTTGTGCCATTTTTTCCTCCTATAAAGAACTTTCAGGCAGCCGAAACATATCATACCCTAAGAAAAAAAACAAATGCCGGGCATAAACCCGGCACTTTGCATAGAACCCGCCAAAATCTTTTATGCGACTTCGATAATCTCGTATTTCATGACGCCGGCTGGAGCAGCGAACTCAATCTTATCGCCTTTCTTCTTGCCCATGAATTCCTGCCCAAGCGGAGACTCGTTGGAAATCTTTCCCTGTGCTGGATCAACTTCGTTCGAACCGACGATTTCAAAACGCATCACTTTTCCAGCCACCTTAACGCTCAGTACGGAACCGATGCCAACATGGGATGTGCTCCGACTTTTTGTCGCGACGACAGAATCTTTCAGCATGCCTTCCAATTCTGCGATACGCGTCTCATTCTCATCTTGACGATGCTTCGCCTCACTATATTCGGCATTCTCCGAAAGATCGCCTTGCTCCTTAGCTTCTTTGATTGCTGCTGCAATCTCCTGGCGGATCCTGGTCTTCCGATCCTCAAGCTCTACCTGTAATTTTTTCAAACCTTCTTCAGTAAAAATTCTCGGCATATGTTTCGTATGTGATTTATTGTCCTTTCTTGGCCTCTGGACATTGAAAACAAAAACTTCTTTCCATAACGGAAGAAGAGCGCCTATAAAGCCACTCAATAGTACCAAACTATGCGAAATTGTCAATCAGATATTCCATGGCTTGGAAAAGCCTTATTTTTCATCTTCTTGCTCGCTGTTTGTTTCGCGCGAAAAATACCATTCATAGACTTCTTTCGCAACCGGTACCGTATTATATCCTTCGCTGCCCTGCCCTTCCACAAGAACAATCAACGCAAGCTCGGGATGCTCATATGGAGCGAACGAGACAAACCACCCATGTGTCTTTCCATCAGATCCGAATTGGGCTGTTCCTGTCTTACCGGCCGTTTCAATCGAAAGAGTCTTAAGCGATTGCGCAGTTCCGCTCGTTACTGTCTGGCGCATGCCTTCACGAACAACTTCAAGTATTCCGCTATCGATAAAATCTTTTCGTATCACTTGAACCGGAATCGGTGAGACCTTCCCATCGGCAGAACGAATCTGTCCGACGATATGCGGCACATACAACGTACCGCCATTCGCTATTGCTGCGACCGCATTGACAATCTGAAGCGGTGTCGCTGTCACGAATCCTTGTCCAATCGAAGCATGGTAATCGTCGCCGACATACCAGCGTTCACCAAGCTTTTCTTTTTTCCAAGCCGTATCAGGAATGAATCCGTCCGCTTCGCTCGGAAGGTCAATGCCAGTCTTATCGCCATAGCCGAACAGATTATCGTATTTCTTCATACGATCCATGCCAAGTCCCGCGATATTGCCATATCCGCCACCGACAGTATAGAAAAAAATGTCATTGCTTTCCGCTATCGCTGCCCGCACATCGCTCGGACCATGTGTTGTCCAGTCATGAAAACTGGCTTGGCCGATACGAAGAACACCACCCATACCATTTATGATAGTCGAAGGCGTAATGACTCCTTCGGCAAGAGCAGCCGCTGCAATTACCGGCTTGATCGTGGATCCCGGAGGATATTCACCCGAAACGGCCCGATCAAAAAGCGGCTGAGACGGGTCCGTCATCAGCTTCTGGTAATCGACAGCGGAAATGCCTTCAGCGAACAGATTATTATCGAAGCTTGGCAAACTCACCAGAGCTCGTACAGCACCATCACGCGGATCAAGCGCGATAGCTGCGGCACGTTCCAATCCGTTCTTTTCAAGAATAGCCTGAAGCGCATCAAATACCTTTTTCTGAAGATCAGCATCAATATTCAGGATAATATCATTTCCCGGTTTCGGATTGATTGTTCCGAGTTCTTTCTGGACTTGACCGAGAGCATCCACTTCTACTTGCCTGAATCCGTGCGTCCCGCGAAGAGTATCCTCATAACCCTTCTCCACTCCCTGCTTACCGATAGAATCCGTCAAGAGATAATCCGGATGACTAAGAAGCTCATCTTTCCTAATCTTACCTTCATAACCAAGCACATGTGAAAAAATGAGACTATCAGCATAATTTCGATGTGTCGTCTTATAGAGACTGAGTCCAGGCAACTCCTTGCTCTGACTTAAAAAAAGCAGCATCTCATTTTGGGTCACTCGCTCTTTCAATGGCACTGGAACAATGGAATGACGATCGATCTTATCGAAGATTGCCGCCATGTCATCATCATTGATGCTCAACAACGTACGAATAAGCCGCTTCTCTTCATCAAGCGCTCCCTGATCTTCAGGAAGATCCGCTGGCGTAACGACAATATCCATGCTAGGAACATTCGTTACCAGACGCTTACCGAACCGATCATAAATGATACCACGTGGAGCCGGCATCACTATCTGCCTCAAACTGTTCCGTTCAGCCGCTTCCTGGTATTGCTGTCCTTTGATGACATTGAGATACACCAATCGAAAACCGAGCACCATGAAAGATGCGAGCATGCCGAAAAAGAAAAATCGGGCTACGGAACGGGTAAGCGGCCATTCGATACGCGCTGCATCGCGTTCTGTGATAGTCAAGACAGCATCATCGATTTCCATGCTGCCATTCTTATATGTATTCTTACGTACGAAAAGACGCATAATATGAGACAAGCCGGTTCCGTATACGACGGATGCTTATCGGACATTTAAAAATTGCTGCTGCGATATCCGGACGATATAATTCTCAAAACGCCGCATCAATGGATACGCTACAATAAACAACACACTGGATATCACAACAATCCTCATAATCGGAATCCCCACAAACAAACTGGAAAAACCACCTGTCCGGAATACGTATACCCCGGTATCTCCTGCCAAGAACGCAATGAGAAAAATACGACAAACAAGCGCGGCGCCGGCAGCGACAACCGCATAGAGGAAGATTCCATTTCCTCGCTCTTCAATCAACAATCGTCTCGAGAGAAAACTCACCCCGTATGCTAAAACGATTGAGAAGACTGAGAAGATGCCGACCGATCCCGATACGACAATCTCATACAAGACCGAAAGCGGTACCGTCATCCAAAGCGCTCTCGGGAATCCCTGCACAAGCGTCCAAACAACGGTACAAACGACAATACCGATCGGAACGGCCAGCTGTGGAAAAAGGATATCCAAAAAAGAAAGCTGGAAAAAGATTACGATAAGAAGGAGAAGGAATCGGATCAATAAGGTCTTCATGGCATTCGCGTATTGGTGATGACAAAAACGTAACGCAATCGATCGATCTCTATCGGAGATACGAGCGAAGCTTGCTGGAACAAGCGATCTTCCGAAAAACGCGGCTCCTGAATCGTTCCGATCAAAAGGCCTTTCGGAAAAACGCCCCCCAACCCTGACGTGACGACAGAATCGCCTTCTTTCAGGACATCCGTCTGAAGCACCATATCGAACAGCAATCCGAGACCGTGCTCACCTTTCACGATTCCTGAAGCTTCTGTTCCGGTTTCTGATCCATTGACAATGCTCTCTGGATTGGAAAGCAGCATAACACGCGAACTTGATGCTGATACATCAGAAACACGCCCGACCAATATTCCAGCATCAACGATAACCGGCATACCGGATACGATTCCCTGAAGCGCTCCTTGATCAATCGAAAGCCAATTACCAAGTCCTCCCGCATCACGTCCAATAACGCTTGCCGCCTTAAGTTCATACTGTTCCCTCGGCAAAAGACCGAGTTCGGATCGAAGTTCTTCATTTTCTTTTCCGATATCGATCAATCGCGCATTCTCCGCTGAAAGCCGCAGACGCTCCTTCTCAAGACGCTCATTCTCATTCTTCAGATTTCCTATCGAAGAGAAGAAACGGAACGTATCAGCCGTTTCAAAAGCTGCTACTGAAAATGCTTTCTCAAATGGAAAAGCAACCAGAAGAATCGACTTCCGTATCGGATCAGTCAACGGCCTCGGCAACCAAAATACGGATGCTATTACGACTACTGATACTACCAGAGCCGTAAAAAACTTTGTCCGTAGAAATCTTTTCTGTGTCATGGATACTATGCAATCAAACTACGCAATCATATCAGCCAAGCGCTCGGCCCTGCTCCTCTTCAATCAGCACTTCGCGAAGACGATCCATATCATCCAATACGATACCAGTACCTCGCACCACAGCCGTTAAAGGATCTTCCATTGTCCGAACCGGAATCCCGGTCTGGGTAGCGATAAGCCGGTCCAGACCACGGATCAAACTACCGCCGCCGGCAAGTATGATACCGTGCTGCATAATATCCGACAGAAGCTCCGGAGGGGTTTCCTCAACAATCGTTTTGATATTATTCACTATGATACGTATGGAACGCGACAGCGCCTCACGAATATGCTCATCATTGATAATGACTTCTTTCGGCAATCCTGAAACAAGATCCCGGCCACGCATCGGAAATGTCAGCCGCTCACGCTGAACATAGGCATTGCCGATAGCGATTTTCGCCTCCTCGGCAGTCCGCTCACCAATCAAGATATTGAATTCATCACGGCTATACCGGACAATATCCTCATTCATCTCATCGCCAGCGACGCGCAAACTGCGCGAAATGACAACGCCTCCAAGCGATATGACAGCAATCTCGGTCGTTCCTCCTCCGATATCGACCACCATATTCCCGGCCGCATCAACAACGGGCAAGCGAGCACCAATAGCTGCAGCCATCGGTTCATCGATAAGAAAAACCTGTCGGGCCCCCGCACTGAGACCAGCTTCAATCACAGCGCGTTTCTCCACTTCGGTTACGCCAGAAGGAATGCCGATAAGCACTCGAGGACGTCTCAGAAAAGCGAATCCGTCCCTATTTACACGACTGATGAAATAACGGAGCATCTGCTGTGTGATTTCAAAATCGCTGACTACCCCGTCAACCAACGGTCTGGTCGCCACGATATGTCCAGGAGTCCGCCCGACCATTTTTTTAGCTTCACGGCCGATAGCAAGAATCTGCCCGGTACGCTGATTCACTGCTACTACCGATGGCTCATTGATCATGATGCCTTTGCCACGTACATATACAAGCGTATTGGCCGTTCCGAGATCTATACCGATATCCTGTGAAAGATGGCCAAAAAAACGCTCTATGAAGCTTTTTTGAATATCAGCAAACAACCGTTCAATGCCGTTCATATCGCAAAAATCCATGAAAAATGGGGTACGCCTCATTGTATCCCATTTCTCAAAAATATTCCACCCCTCCATAATCCTCAAGAGGATCAAATCTCATTGATCATCATTCTTACGCGGTAGGATACGGATACCCAATTCAGCAAGCTGTTCGGATGCGATATTCGCAGGAGCCTCCATCATCAGATCCCGTCCCTCACCAGTTTTCGCGAAAGCGATGACTTCACGGATATTCGGTTCATTCTGAAGCAACATCATCAAGCGATCAAACCCGAATGCCAATCCTCCATGCGGAGGCGTGCCGGATGCAAGAGCTCGGAGCATGTGTCCGAAATTTCGTTCGATGCGCTCATCGTCATATCCCATAATTTGAAAAACTCGACGAAGTGCCTCCGGGTTATGATTACGGATACCGCCCCCGCCAATCTCATAACCGTTGAGCACCATGTCGTACTGGGCAGCGATAATATCGCCGACATTCCGTTTTTCTAGCAAGTCATCGCCATATTCCGGTTTCGGAGCAGAAAAAGGATTATGCGTGAAAGTCCAGCCGCCACGATCATCCGGTTCAAAAAACGGAAAATCGATAACCCAGCAAAACGCCAAGAGATTCGGATCATTCTTATCCGTTCGGATATCCGGCTTATCCGATCCGTATTTTTCCATGGCTTCAGCATATGACAAACGAGGGAACGGCAGCTCTTGTATGCGCTTCTCCGGATACACCTTCTGAATCATGTCCACGATGAGTGCTTCGTTGATACGCATAACATCCTCTTGTGTCACGAAGCTCATTTCCATATCGACTTGCGTGAATTCCGGCTGACGGTCACCCCGCGTATCCTCATCGCGGAAGCAACGCGCGATCTGAAAATACCGTTCGAAGCCGGCTGACATCAGCAGCTGCTTGTACTGTTGAGGCGATTGCGGCAACGCGTAAAACTTCCCTGGCTCGATGCGTGATGGCACGACATAATCACGTGATCCTTCCGGGGTCGACTTCGTCATATAGGGCGTTTCAATCTCGACAAACCCTTCAGCATCATAGAAACGACGGATATGAAGCATCGCTTCATGACGTTTCCGCATATTCCGCTGCATCCGATCACGACGCAAATCAAGATACCGATAGCGGAGCCGGGATTCCTCACCAATCTCACGCCCATCAGATGCGATATCGAACACGGGTGTCTCAGCCGGATTGAGTACTGACATTTCAAGCACTTCAATCTCAACATCGCCATTCAACTGTCCATGATTGATCAGTTTTTCCGGACGCGGATTCACTTTTCCCGATACTTTCACGACCCACTCTGAACGCACCGTCTGAGCGATATCCTGCGCTTCTGGATGATTCGGCAAAACAACCATCTGCACTTGCCCGGTCCGATCGCGAAGGTCAATAAATATGAGTTTGCCATGGTCGCGCCGCACATGCACCCATCCTGCCAACGTGACTTCTTCCCCTTTATGCTCGGCTATCTTCCCTATAAGTATTCTCTGTTCCATATCCTTCATCATGAAGTTATCAATGCTTGATGAACATCCCTATTATCATATACCACGTTCCTTGAAGAAATCGCTCACAGCATATGTAAGCTCGCTCGGCGTAATCTGCGTTTTCAGGAATGTCTTCTCCACACCATGCGATGCCTCAAGCGATTTGAGAACATCGTTATCGAGCGACGCAGAAAAAAGGAATATCGGCGTATTATTCTCCTGTTCCGCTTCTTTTAACTTAAGTACCAGATCGCGACCATCCATACCAGGCATCAGGATATCGCATATAATCAGATCGAACGTGCCAGCCAGCGCTTCCCGCAAACCTGAAACACCATCCCGACAAGTGACAACATCATAACCTTCATCACGCAAACGCTTACCGAACATCTCGACAAAAACAGCCTCATCCTCAATAAAAAGAATCCGACGTTTCGATGCATCAGTCTGTTCTGAGACATCCCGACTCTCTTTGATCTGCTCTCTCGCAAGATTCTTCTTCTGCTCGCTGAATTGATGCAAGAACCGATTCACCTCTCCGATGACTTCTGACGGTGAAAACTCGGTCTTAGAGATGAAACCATTTGCTCCAAGCTTCAGGCAACGATCCCTGTCTTCCTGGCTATTCAAATTGCTGAATACGACGATCTTCAAAAAAAATCCGAAGCTGTTCCAACACATCCATACCGTTCATTTCTGGGATCACCAAATCAAGCAAAACCAAATCAAACATCGGCTGCTCTTTCGCTTTTTCAAGGACGGCTTTGCCGGTCGTAACATTCACCACATCAAAACCAGAACTCTCCAGTTTCTTTTTATAAATCTCAGCGATGAACGGATCATCTTCGACAAACAGTATTTTTGGCATATACCGGCGCTTATTGAGTTCTGACATCCGTCAGAATACCGTATCAAGAATGAAAAATCAACCGCCCACCTCGCTGTGCGGCAGCTTATAGCTGTCGACAAACGTCGCGACTCGGCGCGAATCAGTATCCGGGCGCTTGAACGGCAGTTCTATGATAAATCGCGAGCCTTGGCCATGCCCTTCCGATTCTGCCCAGATTTTTCCGCCATGAGCTTCTACGAAATTCCGTCCGATGTACAGCCCGAGACCGCTTCCGGAAACCACCATTCTCGATGTTTCTTGGCTTCGGACGAATTTCTTGAACAGCCGTCCCAACGTTTCCGGCTCAATACCGATACCGGTATCAGAAATGATGATGCGAAGAGCTGCTGCATCATCAGATAATCCGACTTCGACCGTAACGCTGCCTTCCGGAGTGTATTTGATTGCATTATCAATGAGATTGGAAATGACTTCGCGCAATTTATTCTGATCGACCGCAATTATCGGCAATGATTTCTTCGGTAAACGGATTCCAAGGTGTATTCCTTTCTCACGAGCTGACAGCATGAACATATCGACCAACTCGACAGCCAACGTTTCAATCTGCGTCGGCTGAAAATCATATTGGATGCGGCCGGACTCGATGCGGGAAATATTCAGCAAGTCTTCAACCAGCTGCGTCAAGCGATTATTCACAGCATAGACTTTCTCCAAAACGTCCTGGATGTTCGGCGGAACTTGGCCATACGACCCTTCAAGAATGAGAGAAAGATATCCTTTGATAGCCGTTAAAGGCGTCCGCAGCTGATGGGAAGCGATCGATATGAACTCCGATTTGGCATTATCAAGACGATGCAGCTGTTCATTCGTCGACGATAGCATATCCGCCATCAGCTGTAGATCTTCCTTGCGGTCTATCTCGTTATTGATCGCTCTGATCAAGAACGCTACCAATGCTGCCGATATGATGAAAATGACGAATCGGACTACGACTTGGAAAAAATCAACTGAGAAAAATATCTGAGAAAACGATACGAGCAGTATAGTGAATGACAAAAGTTCAGCCGTAATAAACTTTACATCGAAAAGACTATGTCGAATCATTGCATATCCCGGAAACAGTACGACAAATACCATACCGAATATTCCAAGGCGCGAAAAGAACTGGTAATACGGACCGCCATTGATATAGTCAGTCATGAGCACATTCGTCACAAGAACAATAGAAACAGACAGCGCCAAGCCAGATACGAGATAGGCATATTTGATCTTTTCGGCCGGTTCAGCATCATTGAACTTCCATAAAATGGCCAACAGACCCGATAAGGAAGCGCACACGACAAGGATGTTATAAAAATACGCACCGATCCCGAAGACCGGCGATATCATATTGAAACTATCTATCCGATAACCAGCCACGATGAAATCCGTCGAAAAAACGGTGACTCCGATCATAGCCGCTATGCCAAGCAATGCCCCGCGAAACCAACGATCCTTCGCCGGCTCCCATCGGATAATATCAAGACAGAACAGCAGCAAACAGAAAGAAGCGAAGGCTCCGAATGCGAAATCGGCTTCTAACAAAGGAAAGTGCCACAAGACAGCGACAGCTTCATCTTCAAAGAACGAAACCGCCATCCAAACAAGCACCGATATCGTAAGCAAGAAGAAGCTCTGATTCATCGGTTCTCTCGGATTCTTATACAAGATAAAGCATCCAAGCGAAAACAGCAGGAAGACAACCGTCCAAAAAAATATCATCTCAGGAAAAAGCAACATAAACCGAGCATAAAAAAAGCGTCCAACTGCCCTCTCATTATACTTCGTCCGAAACGGTATATCAAATCTTGATTGGCTCAAAAGCCATCACATGGCATACTTCAATTGCTGTTCATTCACAATCTCAGGAGCCTGCCATGTCTAGAAATACTTCAGTACGCATCCTATGCGTGCAAGACTTGCTCAATCGCGGCTATGACCGCCAGAAACTCATCGAGGAATTGGTCTTTGTCAATCGCGAGACCTGGTCAGCACTTGTACCGGAGCGATATATTTGGACTAAAAGAATGGTTTCAGCCCAACTTGATCGCTGTCCCGAAACCACTTATTGTGCCTTTATCGATGGAACGCTTGTCGGAAGCGCAAGCTTCATCTGTATCAATGAACAAGCTGCTCACTCATCAACCACATGGGAAAGCATCAGTGCCCATGGCACATTTGCCACGCACGATCCAGACGGAGACTGTGCTTTCGGACTTGATCTTTCCATCATTCCCACTGCACAAGGAAAAGGCATCAGTGATCAATTGCTTCAAACGGGCTTCTTCTTCAGTATCATTCTTCGTAACCTCAAAGGCGCTTTTTTAGGCGCACGTGTCCCAGGATTTGCCAAACGCTCCCAATACGCGACAATCGAAGAGCACGTTTTCGGTAAAAAGGGACGGAGCCGCGATCCAGAAGTCCGCAAATACCAATCAGAAGGTTTTCGGATCGTCAAAATCGTTCCTGGTTACATGGAAGATCCCGAAAGCCTCGACTACGGCGTTCTAATGTTCTATCCGAATCCATTCTACACACGCTTTTTGCCGCATTCACTCTTCAAAAAGCCTGCGTATCTGCTCCGGAAACTATTCCTCTGAAAAACAGTAAAGGGGGCTATCGCTATGCGATTGCCCCCATTTTCATATCCGTGCTTTGCACCGTTTCTATTCCATCTTCATACGGCCAGCTATCCGAACGCGAGAGCTATGGCAATCATGCTGAGAGCAAACAATTCCATCCCTATCTCTATCCATGCCAATACCGACAAACTCCGATCGGATTTTCCGAGTCCATGTATAATGATATACCCCGGCGAAAGAAATGCTGCGATTGACACCGTAGCGAAGCCGAACCACCCCACGAAACCGAAGGTGCGCATCGCTTCCGCATCCGCGCCGGATAACACCCGTTGAGCAAGAACGACATCCATCAGAGACAGGCTTCGGAGCACATTCACTCCCATTGATAAGAGCACCGATAAAATACCAACACTATACAACACTTCAGTCGCGCAAAGACAGAAAAAATATCCCTTTAGCGAAATACCTGCGACCTCTTTGAGACGGACACCCTTCCGCACTGAAACTATCGTGGTCGTAATCGTCAATATCCAAGCAGAAAGAGCAGCAGCATTGACAGCAACTTTGATCCAATTATCCATCTTTTTTCTCCATTCACATGCTTATTTATGCGCGACACCGCACATTTTAGCATACCACTTACCCCGCTTAACGAAATATTCCTCTACGACCAGGATACCGAAAGCGTCTATAAAATACTGCCTGATCATCCCGATATCGATGCCATTCTGACATGTATACACATCGATACTGACGAATCCCACTTTGGGAAAGGTATGGATACTGATATGGCTTTCCTGAATGACGACAACACCCGTCCAGCCACCATCATCCTTCCCATGCTCTCTCGGAGGAGCATACAAAACGATCGGGGGCAAAAGCTTCTGCATGCCAAGCTTTTCCGGCAAACGATCAAGGCAGAGAAATACCGCTTCTCTGTCAGCTAATTTCGCAGGACAACAACCATAACCATCAATCATGAAATGTTCACCAAAGTGACCATCCGAACAGATAGTACCACTCATCGCTTTCTCCTTTTTTGGAACGCATCGATTGTTAACGAACTCATCATCCCGAACCCTTGTCCTCACGCATCGGATTCCACATCCTTAAGCAAGTATATCGCTTCTGAACGATGTCACACAAGGCGTCATTTCAAGATTATCGTAATGACTGAAATAATGAAAGCGTTTTTTTAGCCGTTTCGGACCAACGAAATCTGGCAGCCTGAGCAATACCCTTCGTCCGCAGTTCATCCCGAAGAGTCTGGTCGCCAATGATTTCTGAAAATGCACGGAATAGCTCATCAGGTTGATACGGATCAATCATGATCGCGGCATCGCCGACGACTTCCGGCAGCGATGATGAATGAGAAACAACCGATGGAACGCCGCATGCCATCGCTTCCAACGGTGGAAAACCGAATCCTTCATAAAAAGACGGATACACGAAGACACTGGATACGTTGTACAGAGCTGCTTTGTCTTCATCGTCGATAAAGCCTGGAAGAATGATCCAATCACGATATGGCGACGCATCGATAGCTGCCGAAAGCTCCTCGCATTTCCATCCATGTGATCCCGCCAAAACGAGAGCATACTGTTTTACGGCAGGGC
>WSSedL1CaDRAFT_10000182_pt1 | contig 43269 bp, 43 predicted proteins | sample WetSurSL1Cattail_FD_9464 | JGI IMG/M metagenome (IMG submission 9464)
TGNNTGATTCATATTTAATCAGTTGTAAATCAATAACTAAATATACAAAATACCCATAAAAATTGCAAATTTTAAACATAAAAAAAACCGTCTCGGGTTGTGAGACGGCTTCTTTTTTTATTTAATTGTTCAGCGTAAAATAAAAAAATGTAAATTGAAATGCTATTTAAAACCAAAACTACCATTGAATACATCTTTCAAAATTATACTAATTTTTGCCACTTTTTGTGCTACTATAAATAATAGTACAGCACAAAATCGCAATCAAATATTGGTAGAAGTAGATATGAAAACTCATATTCTAAATATTAAACAAGAAATTGAATATTTTAATTCTTCTACGGATAGCATTTCAGAAATTGTTTTAAATGATTGGAATAATGCCTACTCAGATGTAAAGACCCCTTTGGCACTACGATTTTCTGATGAATTTTATCGCGGATTTCATTTGGCTAAAGAAGAAGAAAGAGGAAAAACATTCAATATAAACATTTTCAACAAAGATCATTCCTTTTTTTTATGGGAAAGAACGGAGAAAAATCCAGATCTTATTATGCTAAAACTACCTGAAAAACTGGCTCCAAATGAGAAAATCAATTTAAAGCTAAATTATAATGTCAAAATTCCGAGTAGCAAGTTTACTAAGTTTGGATATGATGAATTTGGCAATATGAATTTAAAACATTGGTTTTTAACTCCTACACGTTATGAAAATCATGCTTTTGTAAAGAATAGTAACGAAAATTTAGAAGATATTGCTAATGCCATTACTGATTTTGACATTGAATTAAAAGTAGCAAACGATTTTACCATTACAACAGACCTAGACACTACTGAAACACTTAATAATGAGGATTATTCTATTTATAAATTAAATGGGGAAAACAGAGTCGATTTTAGCCTTTTTATAGAATCTAAATCCAATTTTACTAGTTTTAAAAGCGAAAGTTTTGAAGTAATAACCAATTTAGATGGCGACAAAATAACTCCTATTGCTCAAGCAGAAGCGATTGACTGTGTAGTTCGATTTGTAAAAAATTCAATTGGAGATTATCCTTTTAAAAAAATCGTGATTTCCCAAACTGATTATGAGAGAAATCCTTTTTACGGACTCAATCAATTGCCTTCGATTATTAGGCCTTTTTCGGATGAATTTACTTATGAGATCAAATTTTTAAAAACCTATCTTAATGTTTTTCTAGACAATAGCCTTTTTATTGATAACAGAAAAGAAAGCTGGATTCATAACGGAATTCAGGTTTATGTAATGATGAAATATATTGAAGAAAATTATCCTGAAACTAAAATGTTAGGAAAAGCAGCTTCATTCAAATTATTAAAAAGCTTTAATCTAACTAATTTAGATTTTAACGAGCAATACAGCTATTTCTATATGTTAATGGCTCGAAAAAATCTAGATCAAGCATTGGGTGAACCAAAAAATTCTTTAATCAAATTCAACGAACAAATAGCGAGTAAATACCGCGCTGGTCTAAGTTTACGCTTCCTAAATAGCTATCTAGAAAACCAAGCGGTTATTAAAAGTATCCACGAATTTTATGCTGAAAACAAAGGAAATGAAGCATCGGCAATAGATTTTGAAAACACTCTAAAAAAGCAAACAACAAAGAATATTGATTGGTTTTTTAATACCGTTATCAATTCAAGAAAACTCATCGATTATAAATTTAACAAGGTTAGCAAAACCAATGATAGTATTCAGTTTTCACTAAAAAACAAAACAGGAATTAACGTTCCTGTTCCCGTTTACGGAATAAAAAATGGAGAAATTGTATTTAAAAAATGGATTGAACCTACTACTGACGATAGTATTTTTAGCATCGAAAGAAATAATGCTAGTAAAATTGTTTTGAACTATAAAAATGAAGTTCCCGAATACAACCTGAGAAACAACTGGAAATCATTGAAATCTTTTTTTCCAAACAATCGTCCTATAAAATTTGTGTTTATGAAGGATTTAGAAGATCCTTATTACAACCAACTTTTGTACGTTCCTACTTTAGAATACAACCTTTACGACGGATTAATTCCGGGAATGCGTCTTCATAACAAAACAATATTAGACAAACCTTTTATTTTTGACATCAACCCTGCTTATTCTACCAATGCAAAAACATTTTCTGGCTCTGGATCTTTTTCCATCAATCAAAATTATCGAAACAGTAGATTATATAACGTAAAATACTCATTATCGGGTTCTTATTTTCATTATGCACCTGATGCTTCTTATACTAAATTCAATCCTAACGTACAATTACGTATTAGAGATAACGATTTTAGAGATAATAGAAAGCAACTTATTTACTTTAGACAAGTGCTTGTTAATCGAGAAAAAAGTGCCATTATAACTGATAATTCAACCGAAAATTATTCGGTTTTTAATGCTAAATACATCAATACAAAAACCGAAGTTACTCAACATTTCAATTTTAATAACGACATTCAGTTTTCAAATAAATTTGGAAAAATATCAACTGAAATTGAATACCGAAAACTATTTGAAAACAACCGTCAAATAAACTTCCGTTTTTATGCAGGGAGTTTTTTATACAACACTAGTAATTCTGAATTCTATAGTTTTGCCTTAGACCGTCCTACAGATTATTTATTTGACTATGGTTATTACGGTCGATCAGAAGATAGTGGTTTTTTTAGCCAACAATTGGTTTTAGCCGAAGGAGGATTTAAATCTAAATTAAAAACACCTTATGCAAATCAGTGGATTAGTACCGTAAATGCTGGTTATACTATTTGGAATTGGATAGAAGTTTATGGTGATGCTGGATTGGTAAAAAATAAATTTCAAGATCCTACTTTTGTATTTGATAGTGGAATTCGCCTCAACTTAGTTACTGATTATTTTGAATTATACCTACCTGTTTATTCCTCTAATGGATGGGAAATAAGCCAAAATCATTACAACGAAAAAATTCGATTCATCATCACTTTTTCTCCTAAAATACTAGTTAACCTTCTTAAAAGGAAATGGCTATAAACAAATAACTTAAAATTTAGAATTACATAATAATCAAATTATTCTTCAAAAAATTATTTTTCATCAAAAAAACGAGAATATTTTTGAATAAAAACTACCATTTCTGTATGGTTTTTCTTTTAATCAATTATGATTATAGCTAGTTTTTAAGTAAATTTGCACGATGAATTATAATCTTTCAATTATGATAAAGGAACAAAACAATACGACATTGACATTTGAGGATTTCAAGACTGAAGTATTGAATGATTATAAGATAGCCACAACAAGTCGAGAATGTAGTTTATTAGGACGTAGAGAAGTACTGACTGGTAAGGCAAAATTTGGGATTTTTGGTGATGGAAAAGAAGTGCCACAAATAGCAATGGCAAAATTCTTTAAAAATGGAGATTTTCGCTCAGGTTATTATCGTGATCAAACTTTTATGATGGCAATTGGCGAATTAACTTTAGCTAATTTCTTTGCTGGATTATATGGTAATACTGACATAAAACAAGAACCGATGTCTGCAGGAAGACAAATGGGAGGTCATTTTGTGACTCATAGTTTAAATGAAGATGGAAGTTGGAAAAACTTGGCCAAGCAAAAAAATTCTAGTGCAGATATTTCCCCAACAGCTGCCCAAATGCCGCGCCTATTAGGTTTGGCACAAGCTTCAAAAATTTACCGTGAAATAAACAACATTCCTAATCAAGAGAATTTTTCTAATAAAGGAAACGAAATTGCTTGGGGAACAATAGGAAATGCAAGTACATCCGAAGGAGTATTTTTTGAAACTATTAATGCTGCTGGTGTATTACAAGTTCCAATGCTTATAAGTGTTTGGGATGATGAATATGGAATTTCTGTTCACGCAAGACATCAAACAACAAAAGAAAACATCTCTGAAATTTTATCTGGTTTCCAACGTGATAAAAATAATGATGGAATCGAAATCTTAACCGTAAAAGGTTGGGATTATACTGATTTAATTACAACTTACGAGAAAGCTTCAAAAATAGCTCGTGAAAAACATATTCCTGTTTTAGTTCATGTTACTCAATTAACGCAACCTCAAGGTCATTCTAGTTCAGGTTCTCACGAAAGATACAAAAGCACTGATCGTCTTAACTGGGAAAAAGAGTTTGATTGCCTTAGACAAATGCGATTGTGGATGATTGCTATCAATATTGCTTCGTCAGAAGAACTTGCAGAGATAGATACCGCAATAAAAAAAGAAGTTTTAGAAGCTAAAAAAGCAGCTTGGAATTCGTTTATTTCTCCAATCATTGTAGAGAAAAATGAGTTAGTTGCTTTATTAGAAAAAACAGCGCTTTCAAGTAAAAACAAAGATCAAATTCTAAGACTTTCAAACAGTTTAAAGTCAATTAAAGACCCTTTAAAAAAAGAGATTCTTGTTGCTGCTAGAAAAACATTACGCCTTGTAATAAATGAAGCTGTAGCTACCGAATTATCGCTTTGGATACAAAATTATACTCAAAAAAACCAAACTGTTTTTAGCAGTGATCTCTATTCTGCATCAAAAGACAATGTGTTTTCTGTTAAAGAAATACTGCCTACTTACGCAACTGATGCTAGAAAAGATACTGACGGAAGAATGATTATCCGTGATAACTTTGATGCCTTATTTGCTAAATATCCTGAGGTCTTAATTTTTGGTGAAGACTCAGGAAACATTGGCGATGTAAATCAAGGATTAGAAGGAATGCAAGAGAAATATGGAGAAACTCGTGTTGCCGATGTAGGTATTCGCGAAGCAACCATCATTGGACAAGGTATAGGGATGGCTTTAAGAGGATTAAGACCAATTGCCGAAATTCAATATCTGGACTATTTATTGTACGCTATTCAAATTTTAAGTGACGACTTAGCTTCCTTACAATACCGAACGGTAGGAAAGCAAAAAGCTCCATTAATAATTAGAACGAGAGGACATCGTTTAGAAGGCATTTGGCATTCTGGTTCTCCAATGGGAATGATTATTAATGCTATAAGAGGAATTCATGTTTTAGTTCCTAGAAACATGACTAAAGCTGCTGGATTTTACAATACTTTATTAGAATGTGACGAACCAGCTTTAGTTATCGAATGTTTAAATGGTTACCGATTAAAAGAAAAAATGCCATTGAATTATGGTGAATTCAAGACTCCAATTGGTGTTGTAGAAACTATTAAAACAGGAACTGATATTACTTTGGTTTCTTATGGTTCAACATTACGATTAGTAGAACAAGCAGCAAAAGAACTATTAGAGATTGGTATAGATTGTGAAATAATTGATATTCAATCTCTACTTCCATTTGACATCAATCACGATATTGCTAAGAGTGTCAAAAAAACCAATCGTCTTTTAGTTATTGATGAAGATGTTCCTGGAGGTGCTTCTGCATATATTCTACAACAAATTATAGATAAACAAGATGCTTATCAATATTTAGACAGTAAACCACAAACTTTAGCAGCGAAAGAACACCGTCCTTCTTATGGAACTGATGGAGATTACTTTTCAAAACCTTCTATTGAAGACATTTATGAAAAAATCTACAGTATTATGTCAGAAACTAATCCGACTAAGTTCCCAAAATTATACTAAACACCTTAAAAAAAATCCCATCATATTATCAAAATAAGATGGGATTTAATATTTAAAATAAAAGCTTCGAGAAATCGAAGCTTTTTTATTTATGCTTTATTTTTAACTACTAAACGGAAACCTTCTCCGTGAATATTTAAAATTTCAACATCTTCGTCTAGTTTTAAATATTTTCTCAACTTGGCAATGTAAACATCCATACTTCTAGAAGTAAAATAGTTATCATCTCTCCAAATTTTAGTAAGAGCCAATTCTCTAGGCATTAAATCATTTTCATGAAGAATCAACATTTTCAATAATTCATTCTCTTTTGGAGACAATTTTACTGGTTCTTCACCTGCAAAACTTAAGAATCTTAATTTAGAATTCAAATGAAACTTACCAATTATAAATTCAAATGGAACTTGCTCTGCTTTTACATCAGAAGCTTTTCTTTGAATAATAGCTTTGATTTTCATTAATAAAACTTCAGAATCAAAAGGCTTGTTCAAATAATCATCAGCTCCAGCTTTGTACCCCTTTAAAACATCTTCCTTCATTGATTTTGCAGTAAGAAAGATAATAGGCACTTCGGCACTTTTCTCTCTTATTTCCTTTGCTAATGTATACCCATCTTTATATGGCATCATTACATCCAGAATACACAAATCGTAAGGATCTTTTTTAAATTTTTCAAAACCTTCCATTCCGTTTTTTGCTAAAGTAACATCAAAGTCATTAAGCATTAAATAATCTTTAAGAACAGCTCCAAAATTTAAGTCGTCTTCTACTAAGAGAATTTTTTTATTTATACTTTCCATATTCTAATTTATTAGAGGTAATTTTATAATAAAGGTACTTCCTTTTCCCTTTTCACTTTCTACATATACTTGACCATTATGGTCTTCAACAATTCTTTTTACATAAGCCAAACCTAAACCATGCCCTTTTACATTATGTAAGTCTCCTGTATGCTCGCGGTAAAACTTTTCAAAAACTCTTTTTTGAGCCACTTTACTCATTCCTAATCCTTGATCTTTTACCTTTATCAGAATCATATCTTTAATATTCTCGGTATAAACATCAATAATTGGTGTCTCTGGAGAATATTTAATTGCATTCTCTAAAATGTTTACTATCACATTTGTAAAATGCACTTCATTGATTAAAACTGTAGTTCTTGCTGCTTCAAAATGATTGGTTATTTTCCCTCCTCTATCTTGTAAAATTAAATTTACATGTTCTACAGCATCATCAATCACTTCTTCTACATTACTCGAACCTTTTTCAATATCAAGTTCTTTCTTTTCTAATTTTGAAATTCGCAACACATTCTCTACTTGAGCATGCATTCGTTTATTTTCATCCCTAATCATCTGCAAATACCTAAAAACCTTCTCCTTATCTTCAATAATTTTAGGGTTTTTTATCGCATCCAAAGCTAAATTGATAGTAGCAATAGGCGTTTTGAACTCATGGGTCATATTGTTTATAAAGTCCGTCTTAATCTCTGAAATTTGACGTTGACGAATCAATTGATTCAATGCACTTGTATAAGCAATTAATATAATTAACGTAAATACTATCGATAAGATTGTAATACTAACTAATTCAGACAATAAGAACTTTTTCTTATGTGGAAAAGTTAGTGATAATTGATACTTTTCATTCCCTTCATTATCCGAAAATATTGGTATTGAATAAGTTGCTTCTTTAACAAAATGAAAATCATCTGATTTTATTTTAGTTGGATTATTCTTATTGTATATACCAAACTCAAATTTGGTATTAACACCATATACTTCTAACTCTTTCTTAATTAACTTTTGCAAAGTTTCCTTAGAAACTCTTTCTTCTAAAGGCATTGCCGAAGCAATATCTTTAAAGAAAATTTCAAACTGAGCATTCCCTAAAATATCTAAAGTTCCAGCTTTTTCAATTCTTTCATCTGGAATTATACTTTGTCGTAAACCGGGCTTATCAATTGAATTGTCATTATAAACTTCAGTTACCCTTTTTGAATTAAAATTTTTAAATCGCTCGCTGCTAAATTTTTTATTAAACAAAGCAGGTGAAATATTATAATCTTCTGAAATTATACTATTCGAATAAACAATTGTTTTATTTGTTCTTGGATTTCTTTGAATATAAGAAAACTCTAAAAAATCGTCTTTTCTAGGAATTTTCCCTGTACTATCCTTATAGCGATTGTATCTATCATAAAATCTAAAAGCTTCTTGCTTTTCAAGCTTTTCGGCAACATTATCAATTACTTGAGTAACATGATAGCCAAATTGTTCATCATTATTTTTAAACGATGTATTGAACCAATATACTTGAACGAGTATTATCCCTATTAGGGACAAACTCATTAATAAAACCAGAAATTTAAAAAACAATTTATTCATCAAAACAAAATTAACATTTTAACACTATAGTTAATAATGCATTAACCAAACATTAACATCTAGAGCCGCTATTGATTAATCGACAAAATTTTAAGAAAATTATCAATTTCTTTCTTTGCTAAATCAATATCGATGTTCTTAACCACAAAATCGCTTTTGGAAATTCGTTGCTCATCAGTCCATTGCGCATTAATCCTACTCAATACTTGCTCCCTACTGCTATTATCTCTTTGTAAAACCCGAGCAATTCTTACTTCTAAAGGTGCCGTTACTGTTATGATAGCATCAAAATCCGTATACTTCCCACTTTCAAATAAAATTGCTGATTCGTAAACTACAAGAGCAGACTTTTGATGTTGGACTAACCAATTTTTAAAATCCTTTCTAACAGCAGGATGCACAATAGCATTTAATTTTTTTAATTGTTCTGGATTATCAAAAACTATTTTAGCTAGTTTTGCTCTGTTTAATTGGTCATTATCAAAAATTTCAATTCCAAACTTTTCTTTAATAGCTTCTAGAATTTCTTGCTGTTGCATTACTTTTTTACCAGCATCATCCGCTATATAAACAGGAACTCCCAGCGAAGCCAAATAATTAGCAATAGTAGTTTTACCACTTCCAATACCTCCTGTTAGTCCTATAATTTTTGACATAATTACACTTTAAAAAATAAATTAGGAAATGCTTTTTCCGGTTTTTGTTTTAAAATTATAATCTTAATATATGATTCTAAAAATCCCAAACCATAACCTAAAAATTGCTTCCAAACTGCCGTTACCGAAAGATAACCTATTTTAATACTTCTATTTTGATAGCTTGAAACTAAAAATATCATAAAAAAGTAAACACAATATATTTTTGCTAATAAATCATAGGTGAAAATTAATAAAGCAATTGAAAGCGCTAATCCTATAACAAATACCGACGGAAAAAAGAACGTTAATTTATTGTATTTTGGATACCAACTGTTCAAAATTGGTCTTGCTTTTCCAAACTTATTTACTTGAATCGAAAATTTGTCCCAATCAATTCTTCTTTTATGATATACGTAAGCTTTCGAAAAAAGTTTTGTTTCAAAACCTAAATTCCACAATCGAATAGATAAATCAGGATCTTCACCTGGATGAATATTTCCAAATCCATTAGAAGCTTCAAATGCTTTACGAGAAATCCCCATATTAAAACTACGAGGTTGAAATTTATCTATTTTCTCCGAACCTCCTCTAATTCCTCCAGTTGTCAAGAAAGAAGTCATAGCAAAATTAATTGCTTTTTGAATATTCGAAAAACTATCTAATGCCCTATCTGGCCCACCAAAACAATCGACATAATTCGCTTTTAAAGCGGTATCAACTTCAGTTAAATACTCTGCAGGAATTATACAATCCGAATCAAAAATGATAAAATAATCACCTTTAGCTACTTTCATTCCGTAATTTCTAGAATCTCCAGGGCCTGAATTTTCTTTGTAATAATAGGAAATAGACAATTTGCTTTGATACTGACTCACAACATCTTTGCAACGAATTGTAGAACCATCTTCTACAATAACTATTTCAAAATTTTCTTTATAATCTAATTTTGATAAACTTTCTAAAAGCTCATCCACTTCATCCGGACGATTGTATACGGGAATAATCAAAGAAAAATACATATTCTTAAATGCGGTATTAATTATACAATATAAATGTAATATTTTAACAAAGATAGGCTTTAAACAACAATGCGCCTTAATTTTAAATGCTTTTATACATTTAAAATTAAGACGCATTAACCTATAAATTATATTTTATTTTTTCGAAATAAAATTAAGCGATACTTTCTACCTGAACCATTTCGTCAGCTTCAGCATTATAATCTACTCCAGCTAAATCAAAACCAAATAAATTATAGAAATCTTTTCTATATCCTTCTAAATCTCCTATTTCAGCTAGATTTTCAGTAGTTGCTTGTTCCCATAATTTAGCCACTTGAGCCTGAATGTCTTCACGCATTTCCCAATCGTCAATACGGATTCTGCCTTTTTCATCTACAGGAACTTCGGCACCTGTAAACAATCTTTGTTGGTACAAACGTTGAATTTGCTCAATACAACCTTCATGAACTCCTTCAGCTTTCATGATTTTATACAATAAAGAGATATACAAAGGAATTACTGGAATAGCTGAACTCGCTTGAGTAACCAAAGCTTTGTTTACCGAAACATAGGCTTTTCCATTAATATCAGCTAAACTATCAGAGATAGTAAAAGCAGTCGCTTCTAAATGATCTTTAGCACGACCAATAGTTCCTTTTCTATAAACTGCCTCAGTCACTGATGGTCCAATATAAGAATAAGCAACAGTTGTAGCTCCAGGCGCTAATAAATTCTCTGCTTTTAAAGCATCAATCCACATTGCCCAGTCTTCACCACCCATTACTGCTACTGTATTTTCGATATCATCACCACTACATGGTTCGATAGAAACTTCAGAAACTTTTCCTGTATGAAAATCTACTGTTTTATTTGTAAAAGTAGTTCCGATTGGCTTTAAAACCGAACGGTGTAAAACTCCTGTATTAGGATTAGTACGAACTGGAGAAGCTAAACTATAAATAATTAAATCAACCTGACCTAAATCAGCTTTAATTAAATCTAAAGTTTCTCTTTTTATCTCATTCGAAAAAGCATCTCCATTGATACTTTTTGCATACAAACCTGCTTTGTGCGCTTCTTTTTCGAAAGCAGCAGAATTATACCAACCTGGTGAAGCTGTTTTTCCAGCCATTGGTGGTTTTTCAAAAAATACTCCAATAGTTGCTGCATCAGAACCAAAAGCACTTGAAATTCTTGAAGCCAAACCAAAACCAGTAGAAGCACCAATTACCAATACTTTTTTAGCACCATCAATAGCACCTTTTGATTTTACGTACTCAATTTGATTTTTAACACTTTGCTCACATCCAGCTGGGTGTGCTGTCAAGCAAATAAATCCTCTCATTCTAGGTTCTATGATCATAACGTAATTATATATTTTTTTTTTAGCGAATTAAACAATGACTATATCTAAAAAATATGGTCATTTTGGATGGCAAATATAGGGCAATTTTTTAGTTCAACAAGGCTTTTGCGTGATTTAGAGCCGAATCAGAAACAATAGTTCCCGATAACATTTGGGCTATTTCTACAACACGTTCTTCATCTGATAATAATTTCAATTCCGATTGTGTATCCTCATCTGTTGTTGATTTGGAAACTTTAAAATGTTCATCTCCCTTAGCAGCAATTTGTGGTAAATGCGTAATGGCAAAAATTTGCATTGTCTTACTCATTTCTTTCATGATTTCTCCCATTTTGATGGCAATTTCCCCAGAAACTCCAGTATCAATCTCATCAAAAATTAAAGTTGGTAATTTTGAATATTGTGCTAAAATTGCTTTTACAGCCAGCATAATTCGAGACATTTCTCCTCCTGAAGCTACTTTTTTCAACAAGCCAAAATCAGTTCCTTTATTAGCCGAAAACAAAAATTGTAATACGTCTTTTCCATTAGCAAAATAACTTTCGCCTTGTGTAACTTCAATATTAAAACGAACATTAGGCATTCCTAAAGTAGCTAAAATTTCAATCATTTTTTCAGATAAAACTGGAATAGCTTTAATTCTATTATCATGAATAGTTGTTGCCAAAGTGTCTAATTTCGTAGCTTTTTCAACAATTTTAGCATTCAAAAGGGCTATTTCTTCTTCGATATTTCCTAGCTCAACGACTTCATTTTCTAATTTGGTTTGGATTACCAATAAATCTTCTACAGTAGTAACCTGATGCTTTTTTTGTAAGTTGTAAATCAATTGCAGCTTTTGATTGGTTTGTTCCAATTGTTCGGGATCGAAAACTATTTTTTCTGAATAGCGATTCATTTCATCTGAAATATCATCAAACTCAATTGCCAAACTAGTAATTCGTTCTAACAATTCATTATATTCCACAGCAAAAGGAGCAATTTTTTGAATTGCTGTTTTAATTTCTTTTAAATTATTTAAAACACCAAATTGCTCTTCATTGGCAATAGCCAAAGATTTATCAATTGATTCTTTGATAATCTCAACATTATTCAGTTGCTCAAAGATACTTTCTAGTTCTTCTTGTTCTCCTACTTTTAGTTGAGCAGCAAGTAATTCGTTCAATAAAAAAGTATGGTATTCTTGTTCTTTATTAGATTCACTTTGTCTTTTAATAAGCGAATTTAATTGTGTTTTATCTGACTTATAACTTTTAAGAAGCGTTTGATAATCAGAAATAATTCCTGAATTTGCAGCAATGGCATCAATAATATCAAACTGAACATTCTCATCTGTCAATTCTCTAGTTTGCTGTTGCGAATGAATATCCAATAAAAACACACCTAATTCTTGTAATTCTTGAAGATTGACAGGACTATCATTAATAAAAGCGCGCGATTTTCCCGAAGGAAGAATTTCTCTTCTTATGATAGTTTCGCCTTCATAATCCAAATCATTAGTTTCAAAAAAAGCAGCTAGATTGTATTTTGAAATATCAAATTGCGCTTCAATAATACATTTTTCTTCTTTGTTTTTCAACGAAGTTAAGTCGGCACGTTTTCCTAAAACCAAGCCTAAAGCACCTAAAATAATGGATTTTCCCGCACCTGTTTCTCCTGTAATAATCGAAAATCCTTTAGAAAAATCAATCGTTAATTTTTCTATTAAAGCATAGTTTTTTATAGATAGTGCAGTAATCATTAATTGTATTTATTTTGGAGTTGTATGAAGTAAATTTTAAAAAATCAAAAATAACTAATATTTCAACGTTGCCCATTTACTGGAATTCATAGGCGAAATTTTATTTAAATTATCTACTAAATCAGTAATAGTAACACTTGGTCCTCCAGAAAAAATTGAAGAAACTTCATCAGATTTAGCATCAAAAAATATGCGGGTTAAATAAGCATTAGGTTTTGAATTGTATAATTTATTTAAAGACAACAAAGCCGTTTTTACTTTTTCTTTTGCTGATTTTGAATTATCTGTCATTAAATCCAAACCTTGATGATAATCGAATATTGTTTTTCTAATTTCGATATAAGTTGGCAACAACAAATCATTAATTAAAAAATAGCGATTTTGGTTTCCATCCAACTGACTCCAACCTTTGTAATTACTTTGTTGTGCAACGGTTGCAATAGTTTGTGCTGTTTGATAATTAGCATCACCTGACTTAAATTCAAAGGTATCTTTATCGATTCCAATAATCACATAACTGTAAAAGGAGACCACCGAAACCAAATTAGATTGAAAGGAATTAGCGTTAAAAACTAAATTTTCAAACTCAGTATAAGTAAAACTAAAATCCTTATCATTTATGTTTAAAATTGGCGTTTCATAAGACGAATTATAAACAGGACGAGAAGATTGTACTTGAATAGTTGCAGTAAATTGATCGGAACTATTGGAAATCAAAGTAATATACATGGAACAATTAATCTTTTCTTGCTGCTTTAAAGTTTGCCCTGTCCAATCAGTTTTATTGACAAACTCATTCAAAGAAGTTTCTAATGTTTTATAAATTTGCTGATTAGGATTACCCATTTTTTGGGCATTAACCGTAACCGTACAATTCAATTGTTGTCCTTGAACAAAACCAAAGCTTACTAACAAAAAGAAGACTACTATTTTACGCATAAAAATGGGCTATTACTTTATTTAAAATATCATCAGCAACCGCTTCTTTGGATTTCAACTCCATCGGCTCAATCTTAAAATCTTTTTCAATAAAAGTAACTTTGTTAGTCATTTTCTGAAAACCGGCACCTTCATCTTGCAAAGAATTTAAAACAATCAAATCTAAGTTTTTTTTCTGAATTTTCGCCTTAGCATTCTCAATTTCGTTTTCAGTTTCTAAAGCAAAACCAATTAAAAATTGCTGTTTTTTGATTTCTCCTAGTGAAAATAAGATATCTTTTGTCTTTTCAAGTTCAATGACAAAATTATCTGCTGCTTTCTTAATTTTTTGTTCTGCAACTTTTTTGGGCTTGTAATCTGCTACAGCAGCAGCTGCAATCGCGACATCAACTTCATTGTAATATTGGTGACAAGCCTCATACATTTCTTGTGCCGAAACTACTTTAATTACATTTATCAAAGAATGATTAACTACATAATGTGTTGGCCCCGTAACTAAAATTACCGAAGCTCCCAAATTAGCAGCACTTTTTGCAATATCAAAACCCATTTTACCTGAAGAATGATTTCCAATAAAACGCACTGGATCGATAGCTTCATAAGTAGGTCCAGCTGTAATTAGAATTTTTTTACCTTTTAAAGGCAATTTGCTTTCTAAATCGGCTTCAAGAAAGGCAATGATATTCTCAGGTTCAGCCATTCTGCCTTCGCCAGATAAACCACTAGCTAATTCGCCGCTTTCTGCAGGAATGATGGTATTACCAAATTGTGCTAAAGATTTAAAACTTGCAATTGTAGAAGGATGTTTGTACATATCTAAATCCATTGCTGGAGCAAAATACACGGGACATTTTGCAGAAAGATAAGTAGCTATAAGTAGATTATCGCAAGTACCATTTGCCATTTTAGACAAGGTATTTGCTGTTGCAGGCGCAACAATCATTAAATCAGCCCAAAGACCTAATTCCACATGATTATTCCATTTTTCATCTTCATCATCTTGATTGAAAAAAGTAGAATAAACAGGGTTTTTAGATAAGGTGGATAAAGTAAGTGGAGTTACAAAATCCTTAGAAGCAGGTGTCATTATCACTTGGACATGTGCACCTGCTTTTATAAAAAGTCGTACTAAAGACGCTGTTTTATAGGCGGCAATTCCGCCAGAAACACCTAGCAAAACTTTTTTACCGCTTAAAACTGACATAGTATCTTATTTATTTGATTCTCTGTGGTAAATTTTACCATCTAACCATTCTTGTACCGCTAAAGCATGTGGTTTTGGTAATTTTTCATAGAATTTAGAAACCTCGATTTGTTCTTTGTTTTCAAAAACTTCTTCAAGACTGTCATTATATGTAGCAAACTCTTCCAATTTTTCAGTCAATTCTTTTTTAATCTCAGAATTGATTTGGTTTGCTCTTTTAGCCATAATGGTAATTGCTTCATACACATTTCCAGTAGGTTCTTCAATAACAGTTTTATTATATGTTATTGTATTTACTGGAGCATTCGTCTTTTTTAAATCCATGACTTTATTTATTTAGTATATTTTTGTAATTCTTGTTCAACACGAGCATACATTTCATCTCCTTGTTCTTTATATTTTGTATCTGCTTTAAATTTAAGCAAATTTTGATATGAAGTCTTAGCTACATTTAATCGTTCTTCCATCTTAGCAGGAATACTATTAATTCCTAATTTATAAGCCGAATCAAATTTGTAAAACAAAGCATCTTCTTGATACATCGTTCCTGGATAATCTATAATAAAATTATCAAAAGCAACTATTGCCGATTTATAATCTGAAATAGTATTATAACCTTTTGCGTTTTCGTAAACTTTTTTCTCAATTTTTTCAGACAACAATTTAGTCAAACCATTTGCTTCGGTTAAATATTCTGAATTTGGAAATCTATCAATAAAAGCCTGCATTTTTTCAATTGCTTTATAAGTATCCGCTTGATCCAAACTGTATGTTGGCGAAAGAATCGCATAACTTTTAGCTCCTAAAAAAGAAGCTTCTTGTATTTTTGTGCTTTTTGGATATCCAGATGCAAAACTTTCAAACTGATAAGCCGCTAAATAATATTGTTTCGTTTTATAATACGACTGAGCATACATATAAAACAATTTTTCTGCTTGAGGCTTTCCTCTGAATTCAGGAGCTATTTGTTCGAAAAGACGAAGTGCTTTAGAATATTTAGCTTGTGCATACAAAGTATCTGCCATGGCAAATTTCACAGAAACATCTTCACTTTTCAAAGCTTTTTGATATTCATTACATGAACTAAAAAGAACAACTAGAAGTAATAAGGATACAATTTTTTTCATTTTTTTGTTTGTTTTTCTAAATACAGACTAACTACAGTCTATAAAAAATCATACCGAAGTTTCGGTGGCAAATTTAGTTATTAATTTGGCTATTACAAAATATTTCTTATCTTAAAAAAACAAGTGCAAAAAGCCTCTATTTATCTATTTTCTTTACAAATTCAGCTATTCTTTTTTGCAAATCTTCATCTACAGATACTAATGGCAAACGTACTGTATTATCAGCAATACCTAAACATTGAAAAACTTGCTTAATTCCAGCTGGATTTCCTTGTTCAAAAATCATCTCAATACAATCTGATAATAAATACTGAGATTTAAAAGCTTCATCTACTTTACGATTCAAACCTAAACGAATCATTTCTGAAAATTCTTTTGGAAACCCTTGAGCAATTACAGATATAATTCCCGAACCACCTGCTAATACAGTAGCCAAAGCTGTCATGTCATCTCCCGAAATTACATGAAAATCCTTTGGTTTATCTTTCAATAATTGCATCGCCTGAACAATATCACCAGCTGCTTCTTTAATAGCAACAATGTTTTTAAAATCATTAGCTAAACGCAAAACCGTTTTAGGCAACATATTACTTGATGTTCTACCTGGAACATTATAAACAATTACTGGAATAGGAGAAGCTTCGGCAATAGCCTTAAAATGCTGATAAATTCCTTCTTGAGAAGGTTTATTATAATACGGTGAAACTGAAAGAATAGCCACATAAGGTGACATATCTCTTGTTTTTAACTCGGCAACCACTTCCATAGTGTTATTTCCTCCTACTCCCAAAACCAATGGCAAACGACCATTATTAGCATCAATAACAGTTTGAATTACCAATTCTTTTTCATCATTATTAAGTGTTGCATTTTCTGCTGTAGTACCTAAAATAACTAGATATTCAATTCCTCCATCTACAGAAAAATTTACTATTCTTCTTAACGCTTCGGTATCAATTGAAAAATCTTCTTTGAAAGGAGTCACTAGAGCAACACCAGTTCCTATTAATGATTGCATGTTTTTAGATTATATTTTGTTTAATATTTTTAAATACCTAAATAATTCTTGGACAAAGATTTTATAATTCTCCTGACTCGTATTAATCATCAAATTATTCAATCGTTTGTCTATAGTTGAAAAACCAACTTTAAATTTAGCTTTTGATTCATTAGTAACTACAAGTAAAATTGCTTTTTCTACATCATAATAACTCACTAACAAATCAAAATCTTTAGCAACAAAATCACTTACTGCTTGGTTTTTAATTTGCCCTTTCCAATTTAAATGGCTGGATTCTAATTTTGTTACAGCAGACGCAAAATCAATATTTGATTTACTTTTATAAAGCAGTAATTCAATATCTTTTTCTGCAATTCCATTTACAACAAACTCATTAACTAAAGACTGAGTATTAGCAAAATGACTTTCATCAACAACTAATCCTACTGTTCTTACATTACCAGAAAACGACCTACTCTTTACATTAAGCAAGCTGTTTTTTAATATTTTCTTAACCGAAAATCCTTTTAAGTAATTTAAAAACATAACTTATACTTATTCGTAAACAAAATTAATTAATTAAGTCAGACTATAGCTGGCAAATCTAAAAAAGTATAATGATGATTTAAAACTTTTTGTTATATTCTTAACACTTATTTTTAATTACAAACAAGAATTTTAACTAAGCTTCTACTATTAATTATTAGTTAGCATAGCCATAAAGTCTGTTTCTGAAATAATTGGAATATTTAACTTATTGGCTTTATCCAGTTTTGCAGGCCCCATATTGTCACCTGCAACTACATAATTGGTCTTAGCAGAAATAGAACTTCCCACTTTTCCACCATTATCTTCAATTGCATTTTTTAATTCTTCACGAGAAAACAGCGCAAAAACTCCCGAAACAACAAAGATTTTGCCTTCCAATTTATTAGTAGCATTTAGATTTACTTTTTCAACAATTTCTAATTGCACTCCATAACGCTTTAACCGTTCGATTATTATTTTGTTTTCCTCTTTTTCGAAAAACTCAACTACGCTTTGCGCAATACGCTCCCCAATTTCATCCACTAAAATCAAATCCATCAAAGTCGCTTGGCTCAAAGTATCAATATTTTTATAATGCTTCGCCAATTTTTTCGCTACCGTTTCCCCAACATAACGAATCCCCAAAGCATACAGTACACTTTCAAAAGGAATTGCAGTCGATTTTTGAACTCCATTTACTAAATTTTCTGCCGATTTTTGAGCCATTCGTTCTAAAGGCAAAATCTGATCAACAGTTAATTCGTATAAGTCAGCGTAGTTTTGAACCAGATTATTATTAAAGAGTAAAGCAACAGTCTCACCGCCTAAGCCTTCAATATCCATCGCTTTTCGCGAAATATAATGCTGGATTCTTCCAATAATCTGCGGTGGACAACCATAAAAATTAGGACAATAATGATTGGCTTCGCCTTCATTACGAACTAATTCACTTTGGCATTCTGGACAATGTGTAATATATTCTGTAACTTGAGAATCTGCTGGACGCTTAGTCAAATCGACAGCGATAATTTTCGGGATAATCTCTCCTCCTTTTTCTACAAAAACAGTATCTCCTATTCGAATATCTAATTTTTCAATTTGATCCGCATTGTGTAACGAAGCTCTTTTTACAATAGTCCCAGCCAATTGCACTGGTTCTAAATTAGCAACAGGAGTTATTGAACCCGTTCGTCCTACTTGATATGAAATTGAATTTAATTGGGTTGAAACCTGCTCTGACTTAAATTTATATGCCATTGCCCAACGCGGAGATTTAGCCGTATAACCTAATTCTTCTTGGTACTGAATCGAATTTACCTTTACCACTACTCCATCCGTTTCATAAGGTAATTCATGGCGGTGAGTATCCCAATAATCGATAAACTCAAAAACTTCCTGTAAATTAGTAGCTAATTTTGCTTCTTTTGGCACTTTGAACCCCCAATTTCTAGCAGAAACCAATCCGTCAAACTGAGAAGCAAAAGGTAGTTTATCACCCGTAACAAAATACAACAAACACTCCAAAGGACGCTTAGCTACTTCAGCACTATCTTGTAATTTTAAACTTCCCGAAGCGGTATTTCTAGGATTAGAATAAGGTATTTCGCCTATTTCAATTAGTTCCTGATTCATTTTTTCGAAACCCGCAAAAGGCAATATAATTTCTCCACGAATATCAAATTTTTCAGGATAATTATACCCTTTCAAACTTAAAGGAATTGAACGAATGGTTTTAATATTATTAGTCACGTCATCCCCTTGAAAACCATCTCCACGGGTTACTGCACGAGTTAATTTTCCATTTTCATAAGTGATACTAATGGACGCACCGTCATATTTCAATTCGCAAGTATATTGCAAAGGAACATCACCTAAAACTTTTTGAATTCGTACTTCCCAATCCAATAAATCTTCTTTAGAATAAGAATTATCCAAAGAATACATGCGACGTGTATGCGCTACTGTTTGAAAATTTTTAGTAATCATTCCGCCAACTCTTTGTGTTGGAGAATTCACATCAAAATATTCTGGATGTTTGTTTTCTAAATCTTGAAGCTCTTTTAATTTTATATCAAACTCATAATCAGATATCGTAGCATTATCCAGCACGTAATAATTATAATTATGAAGATTGAGTTCTTCCCTTAAATTTTGAATTGTATTTAGCACATCCATATAAAAAAAATTGATCATTTTAATATCTGTAAACAGCGTACTAAAATAACCAATTTAAAAGAAATAACATTCAATTTATGATTCTATAATCGAATTTATTTGTTTAAATAATTGTCCGTCACTTAAAAAAGCTCCTTGCTGAATCAAAGCAAAAATAGAAGTATTTCGCTCTTCGGTAAATACCTTTTTACCTACTTTCATTTCGATATTTTCAGTAAACATATTATCACTAAGCCATTGCAATCCATCATTAGTTAAAAAATCGGTTTCAGAAACTAACGATTTCAAAACAATAGACTGTACATAAGTATCAAAAGCTTGAAAAAGGAAAATATGATTCTTTGAAAAATGTTCCAAATATTCTGCTTTAGATAAAACTCCTTCCCAAATTAAATCAGAGAAAACATCTAATTCCTGTTCAGCAACTTCTGGTTTTTCTACTTTTATAGTATCCCATTCTGCTTTATCAATAGATTGAGTCGCTAAAAAGTTAGAGAATTCTTGATGCAATTCTTCAAATTGCTCTTTTGTAAGTCTTGTGTATTTCATTTATGCTGAATTTATTTCAGCATCTTTATCAAGATGCATATTCTGTTATAAAAAAGAATCTGAAACAAACTGAACTAAATTCAGTTCAAGAATTCAGATTAAAAAAAAATCCCGATTCTCATCGGGATTTTAATATTTGTAATTAAGAAATTATGCTTTTTCAGCAACAATTTCATAAGGCAAGTCTACGATAACATCTCTGTGTAATCTTACAGTAGCTGAATATTTTCCAGTACGTTTAACGATTCCACTAGTAACGAATTTTCTATCGATAGATTGACCTGCTTTTTCTAAAGCTGCAACGATGTCAATATTTGTAATTGAACCAAATAATTTTTCACCACCTGCTTTAGCAGAAATTTTTATTTCAAGAGCTTTCAATGCATCAGCTAATGCTCTTGCATCAGCAACAATTTTAGCTTCTTTGTGTGCTCTTTGTTTTAGGTTCTCAGCCAATACTTTCTTTGCAGAAGAAGTAGCTAATTGAGCAAATCCTTGTGGGATTAAGTAATTACGACCGTATCCGTTTTTTACAGTTACTACATCGTCTTTAAAACCTAAATTTTGAACGTCTTGTTTTAAAATCAATTCCATGTTGTTGTCCTTTGTTATAGAAGTTAGGTTTCATTATTTCAGAAAACCAACAACTGTTAATTTTTAATTATTTTAATAAATCGGCCACGTATGGCATTAAAGCTAAGTGACGTGCTCTTTTTACAGCTACAGACACTTTTCTTTGGTATTTTAATGAAGTACCTGTTAAACGACGAGGAAGAATTTTTCCTTGCTCATTAACAAATTTCAATAAGAAATCAGCATCTTTATAATCGATGTATTTGATTCCAGATTTTTTGAAACGACAATATTTTTTTTGTTTGTTAGTTTCTATGTTTAAAGGAGTAAGATATCTGATATCTCCGTCTTTTTTTCCTGAAGCAGATTGTTGTAATGTTGCCATGATAATTAAGCTTTTTGAGATTTAAGTTTCGCTCTTCTTCTTTCAGCCCAAGAGATAGCATGTTTGTCAAGACTTACAGTTAAGAAACGCATAACTCTTTCGTCACGTCTAAATTCAGTTTCAAAAGCAATTAAAACTTCTCCTGATACTTTAAATTCGAACAAGTGGTAAAAACCAGATTTTTTGTTTTGGATTTCGTAAGCCATCTTTTTAAGACCCCAGTCTTCTTTAGATACCATTTCTGCTCCTCTACTAGTAAGAAAATCTTCAAATTTGCTTACTGTTTCCTTTACCTGAACATCAGATAAAACGGGATTTAAAATGAAAACAGTTTCATAATGATTCATAAAAAATAATTTATTTGTTAAATTGGCTGCAAAAGTAATCTTTTATTTCGAATAAAAAAACAAAAACAAACTTTATTCGTTGTAATACAAAAAAAGCCGATTAACATTAGCATTTGTAAATAATTTACAATACTTTTACTATGCCAAATCTTAAAATCCAAAAATTATGAAACTTAATTGTGTCGTAGTAGATGACAGTTCCATACAAAGAATGATCATCGCAAAGTTAGTAAATAATCACCCAAACCTGCATTTAATAGGTGATTTTTCCAATGCAATTGAAGCAAAAAGTTGCATGTCTGTTCACGCAGTAGATTTAATATTTCTAGATATAGAAATGCCCGTAATTAGTGGTTTTGATTTCCTAGACGGATTAAAAACAAAACCTCAAATTATCTTCATTACTTCTAAGGCTGAATATGCACTCAAAGCTTTTGATTATGATGCTACTGATTATCTACAAAAACCTATAGCTGTAGATCGTTTTAGTTCATCTGTAAAAAGAGCGATTGATTTGTATCTCCTTAAACAAGATACTAAGGAAGAAGAAGGAGAACATATTTTTATCAAAAGTAATTTGAAAAAATTAAAAATCTACACTTCAAAAATCAAATGGATCGAAGCCTTTGGAGATTACGTAAGAGTAGTTACCGAAGACGATAGCAACTTAGTGCTTTCTACAATGAAATCTTTTGAAAATGATTTATCTAAAAAGAAATTTGTACGTGTTCACAAATCCTATATTATTAATATAGATAAGGTAGAACGTTTCAACAGCAAGTTTGCTGAAATTGGGACAACCAAAATTCCTTTAAGTAGAAACAAAAAAGAAGATTTAATAAAAGCTTTATCAGTTGCTTAATAACGACTAATAAAAATCTACATTTAGAGAAACTTTTATTGCTCTATATTGCACTACATTATCAAAACTATTCAATATTTTTTGGATAGTTTTTTTTGTGCTTACAATTGACACATTATGCGGGATTTTAATCATAATGGTTCTAATATATTCATTCCTGATTCGGTTAATAGCCGGTTCTTCAGGACCAAGAACAGGAATCCCTACCAAATGCTGCGATAAAACTTGATACAACCACAATGAACCTTCTTTTAGCTTATCAAAATCACGATGTTTTAAACTTAGTTTTATAACTCTAAAATAAGGTGGGTATTTATAAATTTGGCGATCATAAAGTTGTTCTTTATACATTCCTAAATAATCATTATTAGTTACTTGCTGGATTGTATTATGTTCTGGATTATAGGTTTGAATAATTACTTTTCCTTGTTTTTCTGATCGTCCTGCGCGTCCCGCGACCTGAGTCATAGTTTGAAAACTTCTTTCAAATGCTCTAAAATCAGGATGATACAGCATATTATCAGCATTCATAATACCAACCAAACTCACATTATCAAAATCCAATCCTTTAGCAAGCATTTGAGTTCCCACCATAATATCAATTTCTCGATTTTTGAAACTATCAATTATTTTTTCGAAACCAAATTTCCCTCGAGTCGTATCTTGATCCATTCGACCAATTTTCCGCTCTGGAAAAAGCTGCGTTAATTCTTGCTGAATTTGCTCGGTTCCAAATCCTTTGGTTGTTAAATCAATACTCGAACAATTATGACAATTGGTAGGTTTCGCAATCGAATAGCCACAATAATGACAACGCAACTGATTTTTATGTTTGTGATAGGTTAAACTCACATCACATTGCTGACATTGCGGCACGTGTCCGCAAGTCATACATTCTAACAAAGGTGAGTAGCCTCTCCTATTTTGAAATAAAATCACTTGTTCACCCAATGACAAAGCGGTTGTAATTCCATCAATCAAAACATCGCTAAAATGTCCCGTCATTCTTTTGCGAAAATATTTGTCTTTTAAATCCACCAATTCAATTTCAGGCATCATCACATTTCCGTAACGCGCTTTGATTTCGACCAAACCATATTTATCTACAGCGGTATTATAATAGGATTCCAAACTTGGCGTAGCCGAACCTAACAAAACTTTGGCTTTGAAAAAATTAGCCAAAACTATCGAAGCATCGCGAGCGTGATACCTAGGTGCTGGATCTACTTGCTTGAAAGTTTGTTCGTGTTCTTCATCAACAATAATAAATCCTAAATTAGAAAATGGCAAAAATAAAGCCGAACGAGCTCCAATGACTATTTGTGCTTTTTCAGAATTTTGCAACACTTGATTCCAAACTTCCACTCGCTCATTATTCGTATATTTCGAATGAAAAACAGCTACTTTATTTCCGAAATGTGCTTGCAATCGAGTTACTAACTGCGTTGTCAAAGCAATTTCAGGTAACAAATACAAAATCTGTTTTCCTTCAACCAAATAATCTTCAATTAGCTTGATGTAGATTTCCGTTTTTCCACTCGAAGTTACTCCGTGTAACAAACAAACTTCTTTTTCCTGAAAACTCGTTTTTATTTCTTCAAAAGCTTTTTGCTGTGCTTCATTTAATCGCAATAAATTATCATTGGATTCGCCAGTAAAATTCACGCGGTCTTCTTGTATCAAATAATCTTGAAAAATTTCTTTATCAATTAAAGCTTTTACTACCGCCGAAGTAGAACCAGAAGCCTCCACTAATTGCTTTACCGAAATAGGCTTTTTCTTCTCGCTGGCACTCAACTGAAAATAAGTCAGCACAATTTCTTTTTGTTTATTGGCATTTTTTAAAACATCCAACAATTCACTTAATCCATCATTCGATTCGTATTTAGGATGCAAGCGAATGTATCGAACTAATTTTGGCTTGTAACTTTCCTGCATTTCATCTTGCAGAACCAAAACATTTTTATCAATCAGTTTTTGAATAATTGGAAAAACATTTTTCTTATTCAAAATCCCAATAATATCCTGAATTTTTAAAGACGATTGCTGTTGCAAAGCTTGATAAATCAAAAACTCATCATCTGAAAGGAGACTTTCATCAACAAAACCTCCTGATTTTTGAGTAATTATAGTTTCATTTTCAAGCAATAAAGCACTTGGCATTGCGCCACGATACACATCGCCAATAGCGCACATATAATAAGAAGCAATCCATTGCCAATGCTTGATTTGATTTTCGGTAACGATTGGTTTTTCATCTAAAATTTGATGAATTTCTTTCGCATCATACAAAGTAGGTTTATTTTGATGCAAATCTATTGCTAAAGCGGTGTAAATTTTGCTTTTACCAAAGGGAACTGCCACTCGCATTCCTTTTTGAATATATTCATATTCAGCTTCAGAAACACTATAAGTAAAGGTTTTTGCAAGTGCCAACGGTAAAATTACTTCAACAAAATACATGATAAACAGACAATAGGATTAAACGGCAAATATGAGGAAATTAAAAATCATTCTTTAACTCTTTGCCAATATTGTGTTCGACCTAATAATGAAATCCCAATATAGCCACGAACTTTTAATTTATCACTCCCTTCAAGAGTAATAAAACACTGGTATAATTTTCCAGTTCTTGGATCCAATATTTTACCCGAATTGTATTCTTTTCCATCTCGAGTTAAACCTTTTATAACGGTTAGCCCAAGAATTGGTTTATTTTTATCCTCTCCGGAACAATTTTGACATAAATTATTTTTATGAACAACATCTAGAATATTTATGACTTTACCATAAATTTTTCCTGATTTTTCATAAATCTCAACTATTGATTTTGCTTCTCCAGTTTCATCATCAATTGTTTTCCATTTGCCTAAAACACTTTTGTTTTGAGAATAGAAAACACAGCTAACAAACAACACTATAATAGTTATACACTTTTTCATAATTTATTTTTTTGATCTAAAAAAACTAAATCAATAGCATCTTTTCTCTTTTTTAATTTGTTAATTACCTCATTAAGTTCAAAACCAAGCAATAAAATCATACAGTTAATCCAAATGTAAAACATAACAATCAACAAAGTTCCTATAGAACCATAAAGCTCGTTATATTTAGAAAATTGAATAACCCAAACTCCAAAAAAGTAGGAAGTAATGATCGTTAAAATAGTAGTAAAAACAGAACCTATAGAAATAAAAGAACGAGTTTCTTGATTTTTAGTTCCAAATTTAAACAGCACCGATGTTGTTGTTAAAATCATTAATATTAGAAATACATAACGCCCCATAACAATCAATGGAATTTTCTCATTTAAAAAATCTCGGGCGTTGAGTTTTTGTATAAAAACTTCAAAAACAACGATAATTGCCACTGTAACAATCAATAAAATGGACAAAAACAAAGACATACCAACAGCTACAAAATATTGATTAAAGAAACCTCTTTTAACCAAAACATGCTTGGAATTTTCAAAACCACCCAAAATTGCATTTAAACCATTTGCCATTAAAAAAACAGACAATAAGAATCCCGAAGACAATAAACCAGAATGACTGTTATGTAAAATATCGTTTATGATGTTTTTGATTGCATAAAAAGTATTTGGTGGAACACCATCGGCAACAAATTTTAGAAAATCCTCCTGAAAACCATCTATTGGAATAAACGGAATAAGATTCAAAATAAACAATGCAAAAGGAAATAAAGCCATAAAAAAACTAAATGCGATAGCTCCAGCACGGTTTGATAAAGCACCTTCGGTAAGTCCGATAATGTATAATTCTAATAAATCATACAAAGACAATCCGCTAAGCCAATTCAATTTCACACTTTTTGCCCAATTGACAAAATTGCGTAATAAAGGTATTTTCTTAAGTCTTTCTTCTATTTCTACTGACATTAATTATCTTTTTTAAGCAATTATTCGATTGCTTTTAAACTCAAATCCATATTATAAATAGAATGCGTCAAAGCTCCTGAAGAAATGTAATTCACGCCACATTCGGCATAAAGTCGAATAGTATCTTCATTAATATTTCCTGATGATTCTGTCAACGAAGCGTCTCCAATAAAAGCAACGGCTTCCCTAGTCATATCATAATCAAAATTATCTAACAAAATTCTAAAAACTCCTCCAGCAGACACAATTTCTTTTACTTCATCTAAATCCCTTGCTTCAACAATAATTTTTAAATCGCGGTTGGTTTCTTTTAAATATTCTTTGGTTTTGGCTATAGCCAAAGCAATTCCGCCAGCAAAATCAATGTGATTGTCTTTCAACATCACCATATCATACAGTGCAAAACGATGGTTCTCTCCTCCTCCTATTTTCACTGCCCATTTTTCGGCAACACGAAATCCTGGAGTCGTTTTACGCGTATCTAAAATTTTAGTGTTCGTTCCTTCTAACAATTGCACATAACTATTAGTTTTTGTTGCAATTGCCGACATGCGTTGCATCGAATTCAAAACCATACGTTCCGCCTTTAAAATAGACTGAGAACTTCCCGAAACATGAAAAACTACATCTCCAAATTTTACTGGAGTTCCATCTTCAATAAAAGTTTCAATTTCTAAATTAGCATCCACATATTTAAAAATCATTTTAGCAAATTCGACTCCGGCAATTATTCCGTTATCTTTAACTAAAAGTTTCGCTTTTCCTTGTGCTGACGCAGGAATACAAGCTAAAGAACTGTGATCGCCATCACCTACATCTTCTCTAATGGCATTTGCAATTAATAGTTTTAACTCGTTTTGAAATTGTGCTTCGCTAATCATTTTTACTACAAATTTATATCTTGCTAAAGTAGGACATATTTTGTGGAATAGAAAATTTGTTTCCACTTCCCTTAAAATTATTCTGAAGCTAATTCTAATACCGATTTATGTTTTACATTTGAAAAACCAATTTCCATTTATCAATAAATACAATTAAAATGTCTCAAACAACTTCTGAAAATAATGAAATAATCGAATTGGTTTCTCAGTACATCGATCTTAGTGTAACTCCTTTCAGTAAAGCAGAAAGAACCGTTATAAAAGTCGATAAACGCGACCCAATGTACGGAGGAAATGGCGTTGTATATTTACTGCAAATGTTTGATGAAGGTGAGTTGACCAACAACCGCATTGGTGCTTACATGGTTTTAAAAAATAAAGACGACGAAGCGGGGTTTCATACTCATGGCTCTCGAAATGAAGAAGAACTCTATATTGTCATGCACGGCGAAGGAGAATATTCGGAAATGACAAAAAAAGACGGCATTATTCGAAAGAAAACAATAAAAAAAGGAAGTATTACCGCTATGAGCAAAGAAGGATTTCATTCACTTGTTAACACCACTGACGAAATTTTAATCGTATTTGTGATTACTACAAATAATCCAAAATAATTAATCGTTACTCTCTAAAATATAATTTGAAGGTGTTTTTCCCAAATGTTTTTTAAACATAAAAATGAATGCGCTTGTCGTTTCATATCCTAAATCGAACGCAATTTCTTTTACCGATTGTTTTTCTCCCAATCTTTTTATGGCTTCCAAAAGCTTTAATCGAATGCGCCAATCACTAAAATTCATTCCTAATTCTTTGATGAATAAACGGGAAAGCGTTCGGCTACTCATACAAGAAATTTCGGCATAATAATCTATGGTATATTTACTAGCAACATCACTAAGTAAAAGTTGCACAACATTACTTAATCTCACATGATTAGTGGTAGGTAAAAAAGTAGCACTGGGCTGAATTAAAGCCAATTCATCTAAAAAAACATCCATAATTCTTCTTTGTGAAATTGAAACAGCATCTATAATTTCAAAAGAGATAATTTTAAATACTAATTGTTTCAAAAATACCGAAATATCAAAAGAAAAAGTAGTTTTTGGCAATCCATCCGTAAATGAAGCGTCTATAAAAACACTATACAAATGAACATCTTTTTGAAACGAAACCTCATGTTCCATTCCTCCAGGAATCCAAAGACCTTGTAACGGATTCACAACCCAAATTTGATTATCAACCACAACATTCATCACACTGCTAGTAGCATAAATCAATTGTGCCCTTGGATGTGCGTGCGATATACAAACGGCATTAGTTACCATTTCAGTATAACCTAAAACGGGAAAATCTGGATTAATTTGGAATCCAAAATCTACTACTTGATATGTCTGATAATCGTTATTCATTGTCCAAATATAGTAATTCCGACATTAACTTTTATTAGCATCTTTGTGAAAAATAATACAGCTGTTATTTAAAATAAATTTCAAAATTAAAAAGCAACTCATGCAAAACGTCAAAGCACATCCCGAAATAGTTCAAAAAACAATCTATTCAATACTTTTTACAATTAGTTTTTCTCATTTTATAAATGACTTATTACAAGCTGTAATTCCTTCTGTTTACCCTTTATTCAAAGAAAAATTTGATCTTAATTTTACTCAAATTGGATTAATCACTTTAACGTATCAACTTACAGCGTCTATTTTACAGCCGTTTGTAGGCATGTATACGGATAAGAATTCTAAACCTTATTCTTTAATGATAGGAATGAGTTTTACACTATTAGGTTTATTCTTTGTTTCTATAGCACCAAGTTTTTACTATTTATTAGTTGCTGTAGCCTTAATTGGGATTGGTTCTTCGATTTTTCACCCTGAATCATCCAGAGTGGCACATTTAGCTTCGGGCGGAAAAAAAGGTTTAGCACAATCTATTTTTCAGTTGGGTGGTAATGCAGGAAGTGCCGTTGGACCTTTATTAGCTGCTTTAATTGTAATTCCATTTGGACAATCCTACATTATTTGGTTTTGTCTTATTGCGTTAATCGGAATTTCTGTTTTGTACAAAATAGCCATCTGGTACAACGGTCAATTGGAATTAAAAAAGCAAAATAAAATAGCTCCCGAAAAAATAGCTACGCAACATTTATCAAAAAATAGAATCACATTCTCTTTGATAATTTTACTTCTGTTAATATTCTCCAAGTATTTTTATTTGACCAGTATTACTAGTTATTATACCTTTTTCTTAATCGATAAGTTCCATGTATCCATACAGGAATCACAAATTTATTTATTTGCTTTTTTAGGTGCGGTAGCCGCTGGAACCTTAATTGGTGGTCCATTAGGTGATAAATTTGGAAGAAAATATGTCATCTGGATTTCTATTTTAGGTGCTGCTCCTTTTACACTTTTATTACCACACGTTTCTTTATTTTGGGTTGGAATTTTATCCATTATCATTGGACTAATTATCTCCTCAGCTTTTTCAGCCATTTTAGTTTATGCCACCGAATTATTACCCGGAAAGGTTGGTTTAGTTGCTGGATTATTCTTTGGATTTGCTTTTGGAATGGGCGGATTGGGCTCAGCAGTTTTAGGGAAACTAGCCGATGAAACCAGTATTACTTATGTTTTTAATGTTTGTGCCTTTTTACCTTTGTTGGGAATTATTACAGGTTTTTTACCAAATATTGAAAGTAAAAAAGCTTAACTTATACTAGATAATGAAACTCAGAAAATATCTGAGTTTCATTTGTCAATTCCCTTTTAGTCGCTTAAAAATACTTTTCATTAAAGCCATACCATCTCTCTTTTTTTTAGGAACTTCATGAGCTTTTAGAACTCCATTTTCATCTTTAAAAATATAACTAAAAGCAAATTGAGTTTTCTCAGAATCTGATGTTAATAAACCAAATCGTAAATCGTTAAAATAAAAATGATTTTCTTTTTCTGTAACAATAAACCAGTCTTCGCTTATCTCTCTTAATTTTTGAAAATCACTATTTCCTTCAAGTTGATGAGCCAATTTATTGTTTTTTGGATACTTCTTAAAAGAAATAGGTTGACTATCCAATAAAGAATAATCACCTAAAAAATAGGCTTCTTTAGTGGCTATATTAGCATTCCACAAAATACAATTGAAAGCAGTTGGTTTTACAATTAGATCATTATAAGCAATATTTTGTGCTCTGAGTGCTTTATCAAATTGTTGTAGTGCATACAATTTCAAACCACATGTTATTAGTAAATAGAAGGAACTTAAATAGATACCAATAAGCACGTATTTCTTTCGAGAAAAAAAATCATGTTTTTTCCAGGCTAAAATCAAAGAAATTAGTAATGGAAATGTGTATAAAGGATCAATTACAAAAATAGTTTTTAAAGCAATCCGATCAGGAAGTGGCCAAAAAATTTGTGTTCCCCACGATGTAAAGATGTCCAAAAGTACATGTGTGAATAAACACCAAAAGACCATCTTAGTTGCAGAACCAAAACTAATTTTATTACGCTCTATTTTTGTAATTAACCAACCTAAAAATGGGGAGAGCAATAAAAAAAACAATATTGAATGACTAAGTCCCCGATGAATGGCTACTCCATCAATAGAATTCATAAACTGAGCAATCACCACATCTAAATCTGGTAATGTTCCTAAAATTGCTCCGTATAAAAAAGTTTTACGTTGTAGTTTTTTACCTGCGCACAATTCGGCTGTCGCAATTCCTAAAAGAACCTGAGTAAAAGAATCCATGAAAAATATTTTTTTTTTTACAAAAATACATTTATACAGGCAAATTGGAGTAATCATAAAAATCTAAAACTAGTTTAATATCTTTGTCGCTTCGAAAACCATCCCAAAATGAACATTAAACTCATCGCCATCGGTAAAACCGATAATAAAGCATTGCAAACCTTAATTGACGATTATACCAAACGTTTGTCTTTTTACATCAAATTCGATTTAGAAATTATTGCCGATATTAAGAATGTAAAAAACTTATCCGAAAGTCAGCAAAAGGAAAAAGAAGGCGAATTGATTTTGTCTAAAATTACTCCAACTGACCAACTGATTCTATTGGATGAGAATGGAAAAAACTTTTCTAGCGTAGGTTTTTCGGAAGAATTACAAAAGAAAATGAACTCGGGAATTAAAACTTTAGTTTTTGTAATTGGTGGTCCTTATGGTTTTTCGGATACGGTGTATGCTAAAGCGCAAGGGAAAATATCGCTTTCGCTAATGACTTTTTCTCACCAAATGGTACGTTTATTTTTCATCGAACAATTGTACCGAGGATTTACAATTTTAAGAAACGAACCGTATCATCATCAGTAAGCAGTTTTCAGTGTTCAGAAAGCAGGTTTTAAAATAGTAGAAAGCTATAAACTGACAAATACCTGCTAAAATTTACAATTAAAAAATGAATTCTTTTGGCGAAATTGGATTTACACTATACAAATCAAATTTTCGAATTAAAATCTTATTTTGAATGTATTCGTCATAAGACATATTCTTTTCAAATTGTGTCACAACTTGAGGTTTTATTAGAAACTGAATACTAAAAAATTCTTGAATCAAATCCGATTTTTTAATCCCTCTTCCATTTAACCAAACCATATCGGTTCCTTTTTTAAAAGAAATAACAAAGTCATTATTTTTAGGTTTTCCCATGGTATAATACACTTTTGTAAACGGCAGAAAAGCCAAATTTTCTTTTGCTGTATCGGCATAAGAATAATAATTTTCCGCTTTTTCGTTCTTGTGTTCTTTTTCTTTTCGTTTTTTATCTTGCAATTTCATCACTTCGGGAATGACAATTTTCAAAGGCAAACGCTTGTCAATATTAAAAATCCAATTGGTTGTAATGATACTATTTTTTCTATTTACTTCTGCCAAAGTATCTTTGCCATTGACTCTAAAAAAAATATAAATCGGCGAATGATCTTGAACATCACTAACGACCGTTGTATCTGATTTTGGCAATAAGATATCTTCTTTATTTCCACATGAAATAAAGAACAACACTAAAATAAGACTGAAATATTTCATAATTACTGATTCAATTTTTGATATAATTTTATACATTCTACCACTTCTTTTACATCATGGACTCTCAAAATTTGTGCTCCTTTAGTCAATGCAATTGTATTTAAAAACGTAGTTCCGTTTAGAGCTTCAGCTGCAGTAATTCCTAAAGTTTTATGAATCATCGATTTTCTAGAAATCCCAATCAACATAGGCAATTCTAAATTATGAAATAATTCCACTTTTTGCATTACTTCATAATTCTGCTCGATTGTTTTAGCAAAACCAAAACCAGGATCAATTATTAAATCATTAATTCCTAAACTTCTGGCTTGACTTATCTTTTCAGAAAAATAAAACAATATCTCTTTCACAATGTCATTATAATCCGTCATACTTTGCATGGTTTCTGGTTTGCCACGCATGTGCATCATAATGTAAGGCACATTATATTTGGCAATCACTTCCAACATTTTATCATCTAGATTTCCTGCCGAAATATCATTAATAATAGCTGCGCCATTTTCGATGCAAGCACTGGCCACTTTACTTCTAAAAGTATCAATAGACAATAAAATAGTTGGAAATTGTTTTACTAATAATTGCACAACCGGAACTATCCGATTCAGCTCTTCTTCTTCTGAAACAAACTCAGCACTGGGTTTACTTGAATAAGCGCCTACATCAATAAAAGTAGCACCATCGGCTAACATTTTCTGAACTTTAGCAATAATTTCTTCGTTGCTTGCATACTTTCCACCATCAAAAAAAGAGTTGGGTGTAATATTCAAAATGCCCATAACTTTGGGTTGCGATAAATCAATCAGTATTCCTTTGCAGTTAATAGTCATTTTTTAATCTTGGTTTAAAGTAGAATCCTTTTAAAATTTATCCTTATTTTTGAGAAAATTTTAGACAAATATACATCAATAATGAAGAATACTTCTCAAGAATACGATAAGGTAATTGGAATTTGTCGTTCCTTATTCGCTAATAAAATGCAAGATTATGGAAGTGCTTGGCGTATTTTACGTTTGCCTTCCTTGACCGATCAAATTTTTATCAAAGCACAAAGAATTCGCAGTTTACAAGAAAATGAGGTTCGAAAAGTAGACGAAGACGAATCAAGTGAATTCATTGGAATTATCAATTATTCGATAATGGCTTTAATCCAATTAGAACTAGGCGTTGTGGATCAACCGGATTTGGCTGTAGCCAAAGCAACTGAATTATATGATGCAAAAGTAAAATTAACCAAAGAATTAATGGAGGCTAAAAATCACGATTACGGCGAAGCTTGGCGCGATATGCGAGTGAGTTCGTTGACTGATTTGATTTTGCAAAAATTACTTCGCGTAAAGCAAATTGAGGACAACAAAGGAAAAACAATCGTATCTGAAGGCATTGATGCTAATTACCAAGACATGATTAACTATTCTATTTTTGCTTTAATTTTAATGGGCTTTGCCGATAAAAAATAATATCTTATGAAGAATATCATCACTCAATTTTCAAGACTATTTGTTGGAATTTTATTTATAATTTCTGGATTAATAAAACTGAATGACCCTATAGGTTTCTCCTACAAACTAGCCGAATATTTTAGCGAGCCTGTTTTTAATATTCCTTTTTTAGTTCCTTTTAGTTTATCATTAGCACTCTTTTTAGTTATTGTAGAAGTACTTTTAGGGATCATGTTGCTCATTGGTTACAAATCTAAATTTACTATTTGGAGTTTATTGTTAATGATTGTGTTTTTTACCTTCTTAACTTTTTACTCTGCTTATTTTGATGTAGTAAAAGACTGTGGCTGTTTTGGAGATGCTTTGCACCTAACGCCTTGGCAATCGTTTACTAAAGATATTATTTTGTTATTTTTTATTCTAATTTTATTTAAAAACAAAAAATTAGTAAAACCGCTATTCAATAAAGGAGCTCAAAATCTAATTGTAGCTTTAGGTGTAACAGCATCAATTTTTATGGCATATCACGTTTTAAACCATTTACCAATTATTGATTTTCGCCCATACAAAGTAGGAACATCTATCCAAAAAGGAATGGAAATTCCAGAAGGAGCTCCACAATCAGTTGTTGAAATGACTTTTATTTATAAAGTGAATGGAGTTGACACCGAATTTTCGGAAAAAGAATTATCTAATATTCCCGAAGGAGCTGAATTTGTGGATAGAAAAGACAAAGTAATTACCGAAGGCTACGTTCCTCCTATTCATGATTTCACGATGATGAAAGACGGTTCTGATTATAAAGAAGAATTGCTTGAAGAGCCTAAATTACTAATGATTGTAACTTATGATTTGACTTTATCAGATACGGATGGCATGCAAAAATTAGAAGCTTTAAATAAAGAAGCTACTGCCAAAGGATATAAAGTAATTGGCATGACGAATTCTTCTGCTGAAGAAATTGAAAAAGCACAAAAAAAATACAAACTAAAATTCGACTTTTATACTTGTGATGCTATCGCTTTAAAAACAATAGAAAGAGCTAATCCAAGTCTTGTAATTTTAAACAAAGGAACGGTAAAACAAAAAGTCCATTACAACGATATTAGCGACTTAAAATTATAAAAAAAGAAAGCTCATAAAAGTCAAAAGAAGACATTTATGAGCTTTTTTTAACACTTTATAAGACTGAAAAATGGTTAAAATTACCATTTTCAGTTTTTTTGAATAAAAAAATTCCTTTTCATTCCTTCAAAATTGACAAAACCAAAGCCAACTATTACGTTTTCTTTTTAAACTTTATAAGTCCAAAGCTTGCTTTTGTTATTATATTTGTAATTATTCAAAAAAAAACCAACAATAAACTTCAATCAAATTGTTTATTTTAACTTTGTTACAATGAAAAACATAAAAAAACTAATCCCAATTTTACTCGTTTTAATTACTGTTTCTTGTTCTAAATCGAACGCACAAAAAACGGCTTTTTCTAAAGAAGCATTACAAGAAACATTATTAACAACGAACGATAAGCAAATTGCTTTTGGCAAAATATTGTCTGAAAACAAAGGAAAAAATATCGTAATCGAAGTTTGGGCTTCTTGGTGTGGTGATTGTGTAAAAGCAATGCCAAAACTAAAAGAATTACAAGCAGCGCATCCAGAAACAACTTATCTATTTATTTCAATGGATAAAACTGCTGATAAATGGAAAGCGGGAATAGAAAAACACCAATTAAAAGGAGTGCATTTTATGGCGAATGACCAAATGAGTGGCGTTTTTGCAAAAGCAATTGATTTAGATTGGATTCCGAGATACATTATAATTGACAAAACAGGAAAAATTGTGTTGTATCGCGCCATCGAAACTGATTTTGAACAAATCAATTCGACTTTAAGTCAATTAGAAAAAAAATAATTTACACATTATATAAAATAAAAATTCAACTATAACACTATTAAAATGAGAAAAAAGATTGTAGCAGGAAACTGGAAAATGCATAAAAATGCAGCACAAACTAGCGAATTATTAAGTGAATTAATTGCTAAAGTGCCTTCTAATACTAAAGCACAAGTAATTGTTGCGCCAACATTTGTAAACTTGGCTGCAGCTGTAAATCAATTGAAAGGAACTAATATTAGTGTTGCTGCACAAAATGTTCACCAAACTGAAAGTGGTGCATTTACAGGAGAAATCTCTGCTGATATGTTAACAGGAGTTGGAGTAAATACTGTAATCCTTGGACACTCTGAGCGTAGAGCTATCTTTAACGAAACTGATGCTTTAATTGCTGATAAAGTAAATACTGCTTTAAAACATGATATGACCGTTATTTTTTGCTTTGGTGAAGAATTAAAAGACCGTCAATCTGAGAATCATTTTAACATTGTTGAAAACCAATTAAAAGACGGATTATTCCAAATTGATGCAAAATCTTGGGATAAAATCGTTTTAGCTTATGAGCCAGTTTGGGCTATTGGAACAGGTGAAACTGCTTCTCCTGAACAAGCACAAGACATGCACGAATTCATTAGAGAAACAATTCTTAAAGCATACGGAAAAGAAATTGCTGAAAACGTAAGTATTCTTTACGGAGGTTCAGTAAAACCAGAAAATGCTAAAGAAATTTTTGGAAAACCAGACGTAGACGGTGGTCTTATTGGTGGAGCGGCTTTAAAAGCTGATGATTTTGTTGCTATTGTAACAGCTATCTAAAAAAACATATTTTATAATTACAAAAAGCGATAATTGATTTTATCGCTTTTTGTTTTTTTATAATTTTCCTAAAAGAGAAATACTACCTTTGCAAAAAATTAAATCAATTATGTCAAATATTTATATCGCCTACCATTTTAGCATTGAACCAAAGGAATTGGGTTCGGAAATTTTAATTGCCGAATTAGGCGAATTAGCTTTTGAAAGTTTTACGGAAACAGAATCAGGAATTTCAGCTTTTGTTCAAAAAGATTTATGGGACGAAATGATTCTTGAAAACGTAAATATATTGCACTCAGAAGAATTTAAAATTGATTACAACTACGAAGAAATTGATCAGGTAAACTGGAATGAAGAATGGGAAAAAAACTTCGAGCCTATTGATGTAGAAGGAAATTGTCATGTACGCGCTCCTTTTCACCCTAAAACAGATGCTGAGTTTGATATTTTGATTGAACCAAAAATGAGTTTTGGAACTGGACATCATGAAACAACGCACATGATGATTCAACATTTATTAGAAATAGATGTTACTGGAATGAAAACCTTAGACATGGGGTGCGGAACAGCAATTCTTGCTATTCTTGCCGAAATGAAAGGCGCTCAACCTATTGATGCCATCGATATTGACAACTGGTGTTATTTGAATTCTATTGAAAATGCTGAACGTAACAATTGCAAAAACATCAGTGTTTACGAAGGAGATGCTTCTTTATTAGAAGGAAAAAAATACGATTTGATTATTGCTAACATCAATAGAAATATTTTATTGAATGATATGCAAGCCTATGTGGATTGTTTGACCCCAAAAGGAACTTTACTATTAAGTGGTTTTTACACAGAAGACATTCCGTTTATTGATGCTTCTTGTACAGAAAAAGGATTAACTTATGTTAAAAAATTCGAAAGAAACAATTGGGTTTCACTAAAATACGTAAATTAGTACTCGGTTTATTATCAAATAATTAAAGTACAAAAAAAGAACAGGATGAGTACTAAAGAAAAAATTAGAGAAAGAGTAAGCGTTCAAGAAGTAACGACTAAAAACAACGAAATTATTGTTTATAATGACGATGTAAATACTTTTGATCATGTAATTGAAACCCTAATACGTGTTTGCGAGCATACTCCAGAACAAGCCGAACAATGTTCACTAATTGTTCATTACAATGGAAAATGTACCGTAAAAACAGGTCCACTTACAAAATTGAAACCACAGTGTACTCAGCTTTTAGAAGCGGGTTTAAGCGCTGAAATAATTTAATTCTCAAACATTTACCCATAAAAAAAGCATTTTCTAGATCTAGAAAATGCTTTTTTTTTATGCTTTTTAAATTATTAATGAGGCAACTTATTTTTTAAAAGACCATATAGAAATGTTCCTGCAATAGCACCTAAAAGCACAAGAATTACGCTGCTAAAACCAGCACCAATCAATATAAATATGGGGCCAGGACAAGAACCTACTAAAGCCCAACCCAATCCAAAAATTATTCCGCCTACAACATAACGAATCGTCGATGGTTCTTTATCAGCAATATGAATTGGAGTTCCTGTACTGTCTTTTAACTGGTATTTTTTTATAATTTGGATACCAACAACACCTGTTACAATAGCAACCATAATAATTCCGTACATGTGAAACGATTGAAATTGAAACATTTCATAAATGCGGTACCAAGAAACTGCTTCCGATTTTGTCAATACAATTCCGAAAACAAATCCAACTAATATAAATTTAATCAATTTCATAACTTAAAAAATTAAAGGTAAAATAAAGTGAACCATAATTAATCCACCAATAAAGAATCCAATTACTGCTTTTAATGAAGGAATTTGCAAATTACTCAATCCCGAAATAGCGTGACCAGAAGTACAACCACCAGCATAACGCGAACCAAAACCAATTAATAATCCACCTACAAGTAAGATAAAAATTCCTTTAGGAGATTCAAAAACTTGATTCGAAAACAATGCATCTGGCATTAATTTTCCTTGCGGTGCATCAATATGCATCATTTCAAGCATTCCTATTGTGTCAGTACTTATCGAAACATTAGAAGTTTCACTTAAATAATGTGTAGCAACAAAACCTCCTAATATGGCTCCTGCTACTACAGCAAGATTCCAGCGTTGAGACTTCCAATCCCAATTAAAAAAAGAAACTCTTTTTCCGGCTCCTGCCATACTACATAAAGTTCTTAAATTAGAAGACATTCCGAAAGATTTTCCAAAATAAATTAACGCTAGCATCACTAGACCAATTATAAAACCCGAAATATACCATGACCAAGTGTGATAAATCAATTCCATATTTATTATTATTTTTTTGCAAAGTTAATCAGTAAGTTTTCATTTGAATGTGAGAAAAGTTACAGAAGCTAAAAAAGACATTCGTGTTTTCAAAAAAAAGTGAAAAATCAGCTTAAACTTTGAAGTTCTCAATATCTTTGTAAGACTATTAAAAAACCAATATTTCGAAATTAATTCAGTTTTATGAAATCACAATTAATAAGCAAATTACGTAAGCAAATACAAGAAAACAAAAAATTAGTACTCTTTATAGTCTCTAAAAAAATAATTGTTGCAATAGTTTTACTATTCTTAAGCAGTTCTTGTATCAGTACCAAATCAACTTTGAAAAACGTAGATGACAATGCTCCTATACCTCGACTTTCTAAAGACAATACCTTTATCATTACCGAATATAGTAAAGATAAAAAATACGGTTACAACAAAGATTATCCTATTAATATTTTTTACTACAACACCTATAATGAGCAATTGAACGAAGAACGTTTTTTGAATGCTTTGGCTGGGCCAAAAGGAGAAAAAATCAGTTATACAAAATTAGAAACTTGTTGCCCTTTTCCTAGTAAAAGAAGTACTATGGGAGCTGGTTTTCTAAATGTCTATGAAATCCGCTGGGAAGGTCAAAAAAAACCGATTACTTTATATCTTAATATTTATGAAAAAGGATTCTTAATGTGCCCAATGGGACTTTCCATTAAAAAGTAAAAAACGCTAAACTACAATATCGATATAGTAGTTAATTTTTAGGTTTTAACACCAAAAAAAATCAAAAATCAAATCTCTAAATTGCAAATCATAACTACCTTTGCAATCACAAAAATTCACTTATGAACATACAAGATATTCCCCAAATTAAGCATACTGAAAGTGGTAATTTCTTTTTACTTTCTGGTCCATGCGCCATTGAAGGAGAAGAAATGGCCATGCGTATTGCTGAAAAATTAGTTGGCCTTACAGACAAACTTCAAATTCCTTACGTTTTTAAAGGTTCTTTCAAAAAAGCCAATCGCTCTAGAATTGATAGTTTTTCAGGAATTGGAGATGAGAAAGCATTGAAAATTCTTCGAAAAGTATCTGAAACTTTTCATGTACCAACAGTAACTGATATTCATACGAATGAAGACGCCGACTTAGCTGCACAATATGTAGATGTTCTACAAATTCCTGCTTTTTTAGTTCGTCAAACTGATTTGGTTATGGCTGCTGCCAATACTGGAAGAACAGTCAACCTAAAAAAAGGACAATTCATGAGTCCTGAAAGTATGAAACATGCCGTACAAAAAGTATTGGATTGTAACAATCAAAACGTAATGGTTACTGATAGAGGAACAATGTTTGGTTACCAAGACATGATTGTTGATTTTAGAGGAATTCCTACTATGCAACAATATGCTTCTACTGTACTTGATGTGACACATTCATTACAACAACCCAACCAAACGGCTGGAGTAACTGGTGGTCGCCCAGATATGATTGAAACGGTTGCAAAAGCTGGAATTGCTGTGGGAGTTGATGGAATTTTTATCGAAACTCATTTTGACCCGGCTAATGCAAAAAGCGATGGTGCTAATATGTTACACTTGGATTATTTTGAAGATCTAATGACCAAATTAGTAGCTATTAGAAAAACCGTAAACTCATTTTAATTTTAAACTTTAAAAATACTTTCGTGAAAAAATTAGTTACTGCTGCTTTTGTAGCATTGTTATTCACAAACTGTCTTAGTGCACAAGAAGAAATAAAAGTACAAGAAAAATACACCGCTCACAATAAAGGAAAATTTTTCATTTCTTGGGGAGGAAACAGAGAGAGTTATTCTAAATCAGACGTGACTTTCAAAGGGAAAGATTACAACTTTACTGTTGATAATATGACTGCTCATGACAAACCAAAAGGCTGGCATGTAGACTACGTTAATCCAGCAAATATGACCATTCCTCAAACAAATTTCCGTTTAGGATACTTTTTTAGTGATCATTATAGTGTAACTATTGGAGTAGATCACATGAAATATGTTATGACTCAAGATCAAACAGCTAATGTTAATGGTTATGTAAACTTACCTGTAGATCAAGCTGGTTCAATTTATAATGGAGTTTACAATAATAGAGCTGTTGATTTTGCTCAAGGCACTCAAGAAGGTGGTACGCCATTCTTACTATATGAACACACAGATGGTCTAAACTATATTAATACAGAAGTTTCTAGACATGATGACATTTCGAAATGGTTTAGTTTACCAAATACTGACAAAGTCCAGATTAACTTAACTGAAGGTTTAGGAGCTGGAGTTTTATATCCTAAAACAAATACAACACTTTTAGGAAAAGAACGTCATGATGATTTTCATATTTCTGGTTACGGCGTATCTGCAAAAGCAGGTTTAAATGTTACTTTCTTCAAACATTTTTATATTCAAGGAGAATTAAAAGGTGGTTACATCAATATGCAAGACATTCGTACTACTCAAAGTTCTGATGATTCTGCGTCACAACATTTTTTCTTCTTACAAAGAATTATTGCTTTTGGAGGAATATTTAAAATTTAAATTCAGTACATCTTTAACATAAAAAAAGGTTTGTTTTTCAGCAAACCTTTTTTTATGTTAATAAGGGACAAACATTTAATTAAAAAATAAACAATAATAATATTTCATAAGTATAGTATATAATTGTGAAAATAATTTATTTTTGTTAAAAATTCTCCCCCAAGTCTTTTTTAACCTATTTATTTGTATTCATATTATAGTAAATAATTATGACCAAAAATAGAGAAAACGACTTTGTTCAAGATTATGATGTCTTCACAAATTTTGAAAAATTTTTCAATATATCACAAGATTTATTTTGTGTGGCTGGATATGATGGTTACTTCAAAAGAATAAATCCTGCAGTTTCAAAACTTTTAGGATATACAAATGAAGAACTATTAGCAAAGCCCATAAGCAGCTTTATTTACTCTAATGATATAGAGAAAACAAGTTTTGCAAGAAATGAGCTAAAGAATCTGGTTCCTTTATTTGGTTTTGAAAATAGGTATGTAACTAAAAGTGGTCAAATTATTTGGCTTTTATGGACTTCAATACCTGATGAAGAGGAACAATTAATTTATGCCGTAGCTAAAAACATTACAGATAAAAAAGAATTAGAACAGGAACGAAAATTACACCTTAAAAAACTTACTGAAATTAATAATGAGTTCAAGCAACTAAGCTACTCCACAGCTCATGATTTAAGATCTCCAGTAAATAACATGCTTTCTGTTTTTGAATTAATAGAAACAGTTGATATCCAAAATAAGGAAACTTTAGAGTTTTTAAATATCTTAAAAAGTACCACTGATACTTTAAAAGAAAATCTAAACGAATACATCAAGGTTTTAAATTCTAAAAACCAAAATGACTCGCAATTAGAAGAAATTGATTTAAACATGACTTTAAATGAAGTTTTGATTTCTATTAATTCATTAATTCAAAATTCAAAAGCAACCATTAACATCGATTTTTCTGAAATTGAGAAAATTAACTTTAACAAATCTCATTTAAAAAGCATTTTTCTAAATTTAATTACAAACTCGATAAAATATGCAAAACCTAATTCGTTATCAAATATATCAATTCGTTCAGAAAGAAAGAACAACAGCAATCAATTGATTATTTCAGATGATGGAATTGGATTTAATCTAGAAGAAGTTAAAGGGAAAATTTTTGGCTTGTACCAAACCTTTAACGAACACATTGACAGTAACGGAATTGGATTGTATTTAGTTCATAACTATGTTACTAATCTTGGTGGCAGCATCACCCTTGATAGCCGTGTAAATGAAGGAGCTACCTTTACAATTACCTTAAAAGACTAACCAACCTAAAGAAACGAAGCTTCTTAATCAAGAAGCTTCGTTTTATAAAAAATCATTACTAGTTTAAAATTAAATCATATACTTGATTCGCTATTTCCAACTCTTCATTAGTGGGCACTACCAAAATTTTTGTTTTTGAATTTACTGTATTAATTTCACGAATGCCATTAGAACGAATTTCATTTTTAGCTTCATCTAATTCCAGTCCTAGAAATTCCATATCGATACAAACTGCTTTTCTAATATAAGCAGAGTTTTCCCCTATTCCTGCAGTAAACACGATAGCATCTACTCCATTCATAACAGCTGCATAAGAACCAATATATTTTTTAATACGATAGACATTCATATCAAGTGCCAACTGACAATCAGCATCGCCTTTCTCAGCATTGACTTGAATATCCCTCAAATCACTATAACCTGTAAGACCAAGCATACCGCTTTTTTTCAATAATAAATCATTCACTTCATCTGCGGAATAACCCAAAGAATTTATCATATAAAAAATTACCGATTGATCAATATCCCCTGAGCGTGTTCCCATAATCAAACCACTTGAAGGAGCAAAACCCATAGAATGATCGATACTCTTACCATCTTTTATTGCAGTAATACTACATCCATTTCCTAAATGAATACTTATTATTTTTGACTGTTTTTTATCTAAATAATTAATGGCTTT